>ERZ1090864.9-NODE-9-length-90514-cov-9.374192_pt1 | contig 90514 bp, 81 predicted proteins | sample MGYA00478479_ERZ1090864 | MGnify/ENA primary metagenome ERZ1090864 (study PRJEB33644, sample SAMEA5815743) | chicken gut metagenome | biome: Chicken; feature: Gastrointestinal Tract; material: Caecum | place: Ireland | collected 2019-01-01 | study: A study of the...
TTCTCCTTTAGTTTTGTTTTACGAGTGGAAGGTCTCGAACACTCGGCACATTTTACGGCGGTGACCGCCGGCAGACCTTGAAAGACCTTGTTTTTAGACGGGTCTGCAACGTGGGATAGTATAACACGGCAGTACAGGAAAAGCAAGAAAATCGGTAGTTTTATTGAAGGGTAGAAAAATAACCTGAAAAAATATTGACAATTCCGATTTGCCATGGTATCGTAAACCACAAGTTAATACACTAAACCGATGAAGTGGAGATAACGGCGATCATGCCTTTACAGAGAGCCCGGGATGCTGAGAACCGGGTGAGAAACAAGTCGTCAAATGGACCGCTGAGGGCGCAGTCAAATGCGGGGGATATGGTATCCCGCAGAGTATTCTGCGACGTGGAGGCATACGTTAGTTGCCGGGGATATGATGGTATCCTGCTAAGCGCACGGGGGATTTCCCGTGAATTCGAGGTGGCACCGCGGATTATAATTATTTTGTATGATTCGTCCTTGACAGAAATAAAAATCTGTCAGGGACTTTTTTATTGCATAAGTAAGGCACAAAATTGAGATTTGTGACGATATGACTTGGCATACCATCTGATAAAGACAACCCAGCCAGATTATGAATGGCATGGCTGGAAACACCAATATCCTCTGGCAGGCGAAGAAAAGGAGGCAGAAGCGATGAAGATTTTACCCGTTTTAGAAGACATCAAAAAGATCGCGCACACAGGAGACTACAAGGTGGTCCCGGTGAGCGGCGAGATCCTCTCGGACATCTGTACCCCCATCGAAGCGATGAAGATCTTAAAGAATGTATCCACCCACTGCTATATGCTGGAGTCAGCGCAGGCGGATGAAAAATGGGGCAGATATACCTTCCTTGGATATGACCCGAAGATGGAGATCACCTGCATGGACGGGGAGATGAATGCAGGCGGCGTCCGGTTCAGGACAGACGACCCGTCCGGGTATCTCCGCCAGATCCTCGCGGATCATAAGAGCCCGCGATTTGAGTATCTTCCCTCCTTTACCGGAGGGCTGGTAGGATATTTCTCCTATGATTATCTCGGATATAGCGAGCCTGCGGTGCGGACAGAGGCGGAGGATACAGAGGCGTTCAAAGACGTGGATCTGATGCTCTTTGATAAGGTGATCGCTTTTGACCATTTCCGGCAGAAGATCATCCTGATCGCAAATATGCGTCTCGGGGAAGAAACGGAAGGGGCACTGGAGACTGAGTACAACAGGGCGGTCATGGAGTTAAAACAGATGCGCGATCTCCTGCGTACCGGAGAGAAAAAGGAAGAACCGGGCGGACATCTCACAGGAGAGATCACGCCGCTGTTTGACAGAGAAGCGTTCTGCTCCATGGTGGAAAAGGCGAAGCACCACATCCGGGAGGGAGACATCTTCCAGATCGTGCTTTCCAACCGTCTCGCCGCCCCGTTTGAGGGAAGTCTTCTGAACACTTACCGGGTGCTGCGCACGATCGATCCGTCGCCGTACATGTTCTATTTCTCAGGGACAGATGTGGAGGTGGCAGGCGCTTCCCCGGAGACACTGGTCAGGCTGGAGGACGGCGTGCTCCATACATTCCCGCTGGCGGGGACAAGGCCGAGAGGAAAGACGGATGAGGAAGACATGGAGCTGGAGAAGGAGCTCCTGAAGGACGAAAAAGAGCTCGCTGAGCACAACATGCTGGTGGACCTGGGGCGGAATGACCTGGGCAAGATCAGCCGGTTCGGCACTGTGCAGGTGGAGAAATTCCATTCCATCGAGCGGTTTTCCCATGTGATGCACATCGGTTCTACCGTGCGGGGTGAGATCCGGGACGGCTGCGACGCACTGGATGCTGTCGAGGCGGTCCTCCCGGCGGGGACGCTCTCCGGAGCGCCGAAGATCCGGGCGTGCCAGCTCATCGGCGAACTGGAAAATAATAAGAGAGGCATCTACGGCGGCGCCATCGGGTATATTGACTTTACAGGAAATATGGATACCTGTATCGCCATCCGTATCGCGTATAAGAAAAACGGCAGAGTGTTCGTGCGCAGCGGCGCCGGGATCGTAGCGGACTCTGTGCCGGAAAAGGAATACCAGGAATGTATCAATAAAGCGGGCGCAGTGATGGACGCGCTGAGAGCGGCAGAGGAGGTGGACCTGTGATACTGTTGATCGACAATTATGACAGCTTTTCCTATAACCTGTATCAGATGGTCGGGGAGATCGATCCTGAGATCAGAGTCATTCGGAACGATGAGATGACAGTGGATGAGATCAGGGAGATGGGACCTGACCGGATCATCCTCTCGCCGGGGCCGGGGAGGCCGGAGGATGCGGGGATCATCATTGAGGCGGCAAAAGAGCTGGGGCGTGAGATCCCCGTTCTGGGTGTCTGCCTGGGGCATCAGGCGGTGTGCGCGGCGTTTGGGGCAAAGATCACATATGCGAAAGAGCTGATGCACGGGAGACAGTCCGAGGTACGGTTCGACAGGGAATGTCCGCTGTTCCGGGATATCCCGCCGGCTGCCCCGGTGGCAAGGTATCATTCCCTTGCGGCGGACGCATCCACGCTCCCGGAGGAACTGCTGGTCACAGCCGTCGCAGACGACGGCGAGGTGATGGCAGTGCAGCACAGAGATTACCCGATCTACGGGGTACAGTTCCACCCGGAGTCCATCATGACGCCGGACGGCAGACAGATGCTGAAAAATTTTATCGAGTAAAAGGAGACAGAAGCCATGATCAAAGAAGCAATCGTAAAAATCGTAAACAAAGAAGACCTGACCTATCATGAAGCGTATACTGTGATGAATGAGATCATGAGCGGGGAAACAACGCCCACACAGAATGCGGCATTCCTTTCCGCCCTTTCCACAAAGAGCGCCAGGGCGGAGACCAAAGATGAGATCTCCGGCTGCGCGGCTGCGATGCGCGACCATGCGGTAAAAGTGGAGACCGGGATGGATGTATTCGAGATCGTAGGGACCGGAGGGGACAATGCCCACAGCTTCAATATCTCGACCACTTCCGCGTTGGTCGCGGCGGCAGGCGGCATGAAGGTGGCAAAGCACGGCAACCGGGCGGCGTCCTCCCAGTGCGGGACAGCGGACTGCCTGGAAGCGCTGGGGGTGAATATCCGGCAGAGCCCGGAGCGCTGCGTGGAGCTGTTAAATGAAGCGGGGATGTGCTTTTTCTTCGCGCAGGAGTACCACACCTCGATGAAATATGTAGGGGCGATCCGGAAGGAACTGGGATTCCGGACTGTATTCAATATCCTGGGGCCTCTCACGAATCCCGGGAAACCGACGATGCAGCTTTTGGGCGTGTATGACGACTATCTGGTGGGCCCTCTGGCGCAGGTGCTGGCAGACCTGGGCGTGAAACGGGGAATGGTGGTCTACGGACAGGATAAATTAGACGAGATCTCACTGAGCGCGCCGACGACTGTGTGCGAGATCCGGGACGGATGGATCCGGAATTATGTGATCACACCGGAGGACTTTGGATTTGACCGCTGTACAAAGGCAGACCTTCTGGGCGGGACGCCGGAAGAGAATGCGGCGATCACAGTGTCCATCCTGAAAGGGGAGAAGGGGCACCGGAGGAATGCAGTGCTCATGAATGCCGGGGCGTCGCTCTATATCGGCGGGAAGGCGGAGTCTATGGCTGACGGCGTGAAGCTGGCGGCGGAGCTGATCGATTCCGGGAAAGCGCTGGAGACACTGGAAAAGCTGATCGAGATCAGCAACCGACCGGAGCTGGAGGATGAGCCCGGGGCGGCAGAAGCGGAGGTGCAGGGATGACGGCGGCCGGCATGGGAGCACAGGCAGAAAAAGGAAAGAGACCCGGCGGCGGGACGATCCTGGACCGATTGGCGGACCACGCCAGGGAACGGGTGGAAGAGGCGAAGCGCAGACAGTCCCTGACAGAGATCCGGCAGAGGGCATCGGATATGCCGAAAGGAAATTTCGCCTTTGAAAATGCGTTAAAAAAACCAGATATCGCCTTTATCTGCGAGTGCAAAAAGGCATCTCCGTCCAAAGGGCTGATCGCGCCGGAGTTCCCCTATCTTTCGATCGCCCGGGAATATGAGGCGGCGGGAGCGGATGCCGTCTCCGTGCTGACAGAGCCCAAATGGTTCCTGGGAAGCGATAAATACCTGAAAGATATTGCCGAGGCAGTGTCCATCCCCTGCCTGAGAAAAGATTTCACAGTGGACGAATACATGATCTATGAGGCAAAGCTGCTCGGAGCGTCCGCTGTGCTCCTCATCTGCTCGATCCTGTCTGAGGAGCAGATAAAAGAGTACATCGGGATTTGTGACGGGCTGGGGCTGTCCGCCCTGGTGGAAGCCCATGACGGAGAAGAAGTGGAAATAGCGCTGCGCGCAGGTGCCCGGATGATCGGAGTGAACAACCGGAATTTGAAAGACTTCTCCGTAGATACAGAGAACAGCCGGAGACTGCGGCAGATGATCCCGCCGGAAGTCCTGTTCGTCTCTGAGAGCGGCGTGGGCAGCGCGGAGGATGTAAACAGGCTGCGCGGGATTGGTGCTGACGCGGTGCTGATCGGAGAGACGCTGATGCGCGCGGCGGATAAAAAAGCAAAGCTCCGGGAGCTGAAAGGTGAAGGATAGATGATGAAGATCAGGCTCCCGGGAGCTGAAAGGAGAGGCGTAAATGACGAAGATCAAACTGTGCGGGCTGTCCCGCCCCTGCGACATCCGGGCGGCGAATGAGCTTCTGCCGGATTACATCGGATTTGTCTTTGCCCCGAAGAGCCGGAGATATGTGTCCCCGGAGAAGGCGGCGGAGCTGAAGCGGATGCTGGATCCGGGGATCCGGGCGGCAGGGGTGTTTGTGGATGAAAAACCTCAGGTCATAGAAGCGATTGTCAGCCGGGGCGTGATCGATGCAGTTCAGCTTCACGGCAGGGAGAATGAGGATTATATCCAAGACCTCATGAAACGGCTGGGAAACACCTTGATCATCCAGGCATTTTCTATCCGCTCGGAGCGGGATGCCGGGAGAGCAGAGAGAAGCAGTGCGGATCTGGTACTGGTGGACTCGCCGGGCGGCGGGACGGGAGAGGTGTTTGACTGGACGCTGCTCAGGAAGATCCGCCGTCCGTATTTCCTGGCGGGTGGGCTGACCCCGGATAATGCCGGGGACGCGGTAAATGCGCTGTCTCCATACGGAGTGGACGTCAGCTCCGGAATAGAGACGGACGGATACAAAGACCGGGAGAAAATGGAGAAATTTGTCCTGGCGGTCAGAAGGGCGGATGCGCGGCGGACAGAAGAATAAGAAAAAGAAAGGATGAGATACAATGACAAACCCGAACGGACGCTTCGGCATCCACGGCGGTCAGTATATACCGGAGACACTGATGAACGCTGTGATCGAGCTGGAAGAAGCGTATAACCATTATAAAAACGCCCCGGAGTTTAACCGGGAGCTGGAGGAGCTTTTCAATGAATACGCGGGGAGGCCTTCCCGGCTGTACTATGCGGAGAAGATGACAGAGGACCTGGGCGGGGCGAAGATCTACCTGAAAAGAGAAGACCTGAACCATACAGGGGCACATAAGATCAACAATGTGCTGGGCCAGGCGCTCCTTGCGAAGAAAATGGGCAAGACCCGTCTGATCGCGGAGACAGGCGCCGGACAGCACGGAGTCGCCACTGCCACTGCGGCGGCTCTCATGGGAATGGAATGCGTGGTCTTCATGGGAGAGGAAGACACGAACCGTCAGGCGCTGAATGTATACCGCATGCGTCTGCTCGGGGCTGAGGTCATCCCAGTGAAGACAGGAACAGCAACATTAAAAGATGCGGTCTCAGAGGCGATGAGAGAGTGGACATCCAGGATCAGCGATACCCATTACTGCCTTGGTTCTGTCATGGGCCCTCATCCGTTCCCGACGATCGTAAGGGATTTCCAGGCAGTGATCTCCAAAGAGATCAAAGAGCAGATCCTTCAGAAGGAAGGACGTCTGCCGGACGCGGTGGTCGCCTGTGTGGGAGGTGGCTCCAATGCCATCGGGAGCTTCTATCATTTCATCGAGGATGAGGGAGTGAGGCTGATCGGATGCGAGGCGGCAGGAAAGGGCATCGACTCCTTTGAGACGGCGGCAACGGTCAACACGGGAAGAGTCGGCATCTTCCACGGAATGAAGTCCTATTTCTGCCAGGATGAATACGGACAGATCGCCCCGGTCTACTCCATTTCCGCAGGGCTGGATTATCCGGGCGTGGGGCCGGAGCACGCTTATCTCCATGACATCGGCAGAGCGGAGTACGTTCCGGTCACAGATGAGGAGGCTGTGAATGCATTTGAATATCTGGCGAGGACAGAAGGGATCATTCCGGCGATCGAATCCGCACACGCCGTGGCGCATGCCATGAAGATCGCGCCGGAGATGGGCAGGGATCAGATCATTGTCATCACGGTCTCGGGCAGGGGCGACAAAGACTGCGCAGCCATTGCCCGTTACAGAGGGGAGGATATCTATGAGTAATATAAGAAAAGCATTTGAAAACGGAAAAGCATTCATCCCGTTCATTACCTGCGGGGATCCGGATCTGGAGACAACGGCAGCAGTCGTCCGCGCGGCTGTGGCAAACGGTGTTGACCTGATCGAGCTTGGAATCCCCTTCTCAGACCCCACCGCAGAGGGGCCGGTGATCCAGGGGGCGAACCTGCGGGCGCTGAACGGCGGAGTCACCACGGATAAAATCTTTGACCTTGTAAGAGACCTGCGCAGGGATGTGGAAGTGCCAATGGTATTTATGACTTATGCAAATGTGGTCTTCTCTTACGGCTCCGAGCGGTTCATCTCTACCTGCAGGGAGATCGGGATCGACGGGCTGATCCTGCCGGACGTCCCGTATGAAGAGAAAGAGGAGTTTCTCCCCATCTGCCGCAGGTACGGCGTGGATCTGATCTCGCTGATCGCGCCGACGTCGGAGGACCGGATCGCGATGATCGCCCGGGAGGCGGAAGGGTTCCTGTATATCGTCTCCAGCCTGGGGGTTACCGGGGTGCGGAGCGAGATCAGGACCGACCTGGGAGCGATCGTGGAGACCGTGCGGCAGAATACGGACATCCCGTGCGCCATCGGGTTCGGCATCTCCACACCGGAGCAGGCGGCGAAAATGGCGGGGATCTCGGACGGGGCAATCGTCGGGTCTGCCATCGTCAGGCTGATCGGAGAGCATGGGAAAGACGCGCCGGAGTATGTGGGAGAGTATGTGAAGAGGATGAAAGAGGCGCTGGGGTAAGCGAAAGATTTATAGAGGATTGGAAGGAATAAAAGAGCGAAAGGGCAGAAATGCCGCCAGTAATCTGCGTGCTGGCGGTGTTTCTGCCCTTGAGTTCTGTGGAAGGTTTTCCGTTTTTTTACTTGACATATATATCATGAGACGATATATTATAATTAAAATATATCACTTAACGATATATCGAAATCCGAAAATACCTCCAATGGAAACAGAGAGAGGAGCGAGCTTAGAGAGGAGTGAGAGGATGTCAGAGAAGGAAACCCCGCTGACAGAAGCGTTTTTTTATATCCTGCTGTCCCTGCGGAAGCCGAATCACGGATACGGCATCATCCAGGAGGTGGAGCATCTGACAAATGGGCGCGTAGTCCTTGGCCCGGGTACCCTTTACGGAGCACTGCAGACTATGCAGAAACGGGACTGGATCAGGATCTACAGCCAGGATACAGAGTCGCGGAAGAAAAAGGAGTATATGATCACAGAGCTGGGGAAAGAAGCGTTCGAAGCGGAGAGGAACCGGCTGAAAGAACTGCTGGACAATGCAAAGCTCATGGAGGAGGGAGAAGCATGATCCGATTCAGACTGTATTATGACAAGGACAGGGAGACAGAGTGGCTCAATGAGATGGCGGCTGACGGCTGGGCGCTGAAAAGTTTTTTCGCAGGATTTTATAAATTTGAGCCATGTGAGAAAGGGGAATATATCTATCAGATCGATCTTGGGGATGAGCTGTATTCAGTCAGCGACGAATACCGGGAGCTGATGGGAGAGCTCGGTGTGGAGATCGTAGTGCTGTGGGGCTTTTGGATCATACTGCGCAAGCGGGCGGAAGACGGCCCGTTTGAGCTGTATACGGATGTAGATTCGAAGATCGAACATTACCGGAAGATACGGCGGATGTTCAAGGTCGTAACGGTCATAGAGCTGCTCGCGCTTTTTTCGGAGATCTATGCGGGAATGACAGGGAATGGTGTTGGCTGGGTGTTTGCACTTCTGATCAGCCTGTTTGTTTTCACCTGTGCGGATGCAACGCTCCGGACCAATAAGGTCATCGCGAGACTGGAGGAACAAAAAAGCGGGATCGAGCCGGAGAAGAAGGGAGGGGGTACTTTGCCACTGATCATCATATCCATAGGACTTCTGACCAACTGCTGTATGGCTGCGGCAGAGAGATTTGCGCCGCCGATGATAAGTTATCCTGTCCACATTTTCGCTGTTATCATGATGGCTGTCGGTATCGTGCTCACGGTAAAGGAAGGGAAATGAACAGTTACAGGTGGACAGCAGCTGGCGGGTCGGTATAGAATTTTTGCAGAATGCATAAACTTGACTTTGCCTGGAGCATATGCTATATTCAGTACAGGCAAAAAGATAAAAGATGTCCATGTAGGGCAGTAAAGCGAAATCCCCAGAGTGTAGCAGACTCTGGGGATTTCTTTTCCGATTTGCGGGTGGAACGACCCGGGGCAGGTTACCGGCTAATCATCGTCGTCCAGCCACTTGATGATGTAGTGGCAAACTACACCACCCATGACGGCAATGATAAAAGATAAAAGATATTCCACGTATGGCACCCCCTTCCTGATACCAGTATAGGGGCGGTAACTTCTTCAGTATATCATACATCTTCATGGCACGAAAAGTACCTTGCTATAACATGGAAATTTGCCGTTAATGCTTTAATTCCAGAGTCCGGCAGATGATCTTTTCCACAGCCTCAGCGCCGATGCCTGTGTCAATTGTAAGATCGTAGTTCCCGGAATGTCCCCAGATCCGTCTTGTATAGTAATGGTAATTATCCGAACGCCTGCGGTCCATCCTGCGTACTTTCCGGCGGGCGTCCTCTTCCGACAGATCTTCCGTATCCATGATCCGTTTTACACGGTAATCTTCCGGCGCGTGGAGATAGACCTTCAGGCAGTCTTGCCGGTCACGGAGAAAATAATCTGCGCATCTGCCGAGGATGACACAGTTTCCCTGATCGGCGAGACTGCGAATGACTTCCCCCTCGGATTCAAAGATAGCGTCCCTGGGAGCTTCCCGGGTATCGGAGTAAATGTACATCTGGCTGACAAGGTCGTAGAGGAAGCTGTTCGTTATATTTTCTTCGTGCTCCTGCACGAATTTCGGTGTGTATCCAGTGGAGCCTGCGGTCATCTGTATGATCTCATTGTCGTAGAAGGCAAATCCCAGTTTTTCCGCGAGCTCTTTCCCGATGTCGTGCCCGCCGCTTCCGTACTGGCGCCCGATCACGATGACCTTGTACGGCGCGGGAGCTTTATCATCTGCCGAAACCGAAGAGCCATCTAAAACCGAAGAGCCAGCCGAAATTGAAATATCCGCCGAAACTGAAGCTGCGGCAGTTTGACCATCACTGCTTTTCTCATTTGTGTGGAAGAGACGCGGTCCGAGAAAGGCGAGTCTGCGTCCGAACAGGCGGGCGATGAAACCGACGAGCAGAGCGGCGATGATCGTCCCTTCTCTGACCCCGTCCAGGCGATGGGCGAAGAGGAGAGAAAGGACTGCCGCGATGACGGCCAGCGACACGTCAAAAGCAACCTTTGTGGATCCGAATTCCGTCTTCCATGTGGAAGACACAGCGCGGACGAACGATTCCCCGGGGAGCATCGCCACATCGGCGAGGACTTCTGTGTATACGCCGAATCCCAGGATCACGCACCCGATCAGCAGATAGACCACAGAAGAAAGATAGGTCTGCGGATCCACAAAAAAGAGCATGACCATGGTCAGGTCGATGAAATATCCGAACAGGATGGAGATCGGGATCTGCAGCAGATGCTCCGCCTTAAAATTCCTGCGCAGGATGACGAGCTGGATCAGGATCAGCAGAAGGCTGAACGCGATCGTGAACTGTCCCAGTGTAAACGGAAAGTTCAGGCTGAGCACATATGGGATCGATGAGATCGGGGATGTGCCCAGATCCGCCTTAGTGATCAGGCTGACGCCCAGTGAATTGATGAAAAGCCCGATCAGAAATACAATGTATCGTTTTAGTTTTTCCATATTTGGATCAATCCTTTCTTGAAGAGATATTCTCATAGACCCGCAGCATCAGATCCATGAATGTTTTTCGTTCTGTTTCGGAAATGCCGCGGAATGCTTCTTTCTCCATCCAGGAGAATGCTTCTGTCACCAGCTTAAGCTGTTCTTTCCCTTTTTCAGTCAGAAAAACATAGAGACTGCGGCGGTTCCCGTTCAGCATGCGCCGCTCCACAAGTCCGGCGTCTTCCATGCGGTTCAGGATCGTGGTGAGCGTGCCCGGCTCGATATGGCATCCCCGGGCAATGTCTTTCTGCCCGGCGCCGTCGTGATCTTTCAGGTAGTCAAGCACTTTTGGCTGCCCGATCGTCAGACCGGTGTCTTTCAGTCGGTTGAGAAGTTCCTTCTGAAATATAGAATGTTCCGCCATGATCAGATAGTGAAATGAGTGGGACATCGTGTCATCTCCTTTGCGGCAGCGTCCATGGCTGCGGATTAAATCTTGATAATAATTTGAATGCAAATAATTCGAATTCAAATAATAAGATTATAGAAGTGGAGCGAGAAATTGTCAAGAAGGATTCTGATGAAAATCAGTGACATCGGATGCCGGGTCTGGCATAATGGGAGCAGGAGGAGAAATGCGTATGGATACGATCATTATTTACGGAAGCTGTTACGGGACAACGAAAATTTACGCAGAAGCGCTGGCAGAGCGGATGGGACTGCATGCAGTGCCTTATGACAGGGCGGGAAATCTGGGCGGATATCAGAAGATCATCTATCTGGGGGGACTCTATGCGGGCAGCGTTAAGGGGCTGGCAAAGACAGTGAGGAAGATTGATCCCACGGCCTGCCGGCGTTTTACAGTGATCACAGTGGGGCTGGCTGATCCGGAGGATGAAAAATATGTGAGGAATATCAGGACGTCCGCAGGGAAGCAGATACCGGAAGCAATGAGGGAAAAGACGGAATTCTATCACTTAAGGGGCGGGATCGACTACGCGCGGCTGAATTTTATGCACCGGACCATGATGAAACTGCTCTACGATCAGGTGAAAAAGAAGCCCCTGGAAGATCAGGATGCAGAGACAAGAGCTATGATCGAGACATATGGGAAGAAAGTGGATTTTATGGATATGGGACGGCTGGATGATCTGGCAAGACGGCTGGGATGAAAGCGGATCAATGAGGATCGGATCAATAATCTCAGGAATCGGGAGAGGTTTCCAGAAGCGGGAAGGGGGATTCGTATGTTTTTTAAAAGAGAGGTTCTGCTCACCTGGGATCTGAATGAGTATCAACGGACAAAGAGTCTGCTGTCGGATCACCAGATCTAATATACCACCAGATCCAACCCGGTTACAAATCCGGGGCGGTATCACGGCGTTCCGTCTATAAATGCATCAGCGGCATATGAGTATCATGTCTATGTGGCGGGGAAGGATTATGACAGGGCTATGACCGCCTGAAAAGGATTGGCATTCCGCTTCCCAAGATGCTGGACGTTGACAAAGACAATGAACGGATCATTAAAGAGTATATAGACGGAGATACGGTTTACCAAATGGTCCTGGAGGACAGACTTCCGGAAACCTGCCTGGAGCAGGTAAAAGCAATGTGCGGTCTGCTTTATGCCGCGAATACAAATATCGACTATTTCCCCACAAATTTTATCCTGCAGGCCGGCACGCTGTATTATGTGGATTATGAGTGCAATGAGTATATGGAGGAATGGAATTTTGAAAACTGGGGAGTGAAATACTGGTCCAAAACACCGGAATTCCTTAAAGATGCTGAGGAACGTTGCTTAGTCGAAGAAGAGGAGGGCGGTCTGTGCAGGATGTCATGGGCCGGAAGACCTATCACCAGGTGATGACAGAACTTTCTCCGGACGAATGGGTTTATGGAGATCTGATGACTTATGTGATCACGCACCGCGAAGAAACGTCTACTGAGAAAATCAGATTTGTTCATAAAGTGCCTTCAGATTTGATTCGGAATCTGAAAGAGACGAAGGGAAAAGATATCTGGATCTGCGGCGGCGCAAGTATTGCTGAGCAGCTGATGCAGGAGGGCATGATCGACAGGTTCTATATTTCGGTTATTCCCGTTCTTCTGGGAGCAGGCGTCAGACTGTTCGGTGAGCTCCCGGAGGAACTGGGATTAAGACTTATGGAGACGAGAAATTACAATGGGATTGTGGAACTCAGATACGAAAGGCGCTAAAATATGAATGAAATAAAGGCATTGCAGGGAGCAGGCTGAAAAACAGTGGAGGATAGGAATGGAAATAGATCTGAGCAAATTCAAATGGACAAGGGAACCGGAAAGCTTCGTCATCCAAGACGGAGTGATAGAGATCACAACAAAGCCACACACGGACCTGTGGCAGAGGACTTACTATCACTTCCGCAATGACAATGCTCCGGTATTTCAGATGGAGACAGAGGAAAAGTATTTCAGCTTTATCGTAAAGACAGATTTCCGGGAAAGCCATCACAGGTTTGACCAGTGTGGAATCGTGATGTACCTGGATAGTGAGAACTGGCTGAAAGGGTCGGTGGAATATGAGAATGAAGAGTATCAGCACCTGGGAAGCGTTGTCACGAATCAGGGGTATTCGGACTGGGCGACCACGGTGATAGATGCCTCGGTAAAATCAATGTGGTACCGTTTCAGCCGCAGAGAGGATGACTACTGTATTGAGTGTTCTTCGGACGGGATCCGTTTTCAGCAGATGCGGATCTGCCACATGCAGAAGGGGGACGGGAAAATCCGGTTTGGCATCTACGCATGCTCGCCGGAGGATTCTTCGTTTAAGGCAGTGTTTTCTGATATGAAACTGACAGAGTGCCAGTGGAAGGCGCATGACGGGCAGCAGCCGGATGAAGTATGAAGAAGATAAAAACGAGATATAAAGTTCTCATACTGCTGTTTCTCTTTTCTGCTATATACATCGGGAAAAATGTGTTTGATATCTGTTCCTTCAGCACAGAGGATCAGAAATGCCGTGCAGATGTGGCAATCGTTCTGGGAGCTGAGACTTACAATGGTGAGGTCTCACCGGTTTATCGCGAACGGATCAATCACGGCATTACCCTGTATGAGGAAGGGTATGTGGACAGGCTGATCGTGACTGGCGGGACAGCGGATGAGGCGGAGGAATCCGATGCATCGTCAGCGATCCCCTGCATATGAAACGGGCGATGCTGCTGGCGGAAGATGCGGGGATCACGGCATACAGCTCGCCGACTCCGACAACGAGGTATGTCAGTCTGAGGACGAAAATCCCATTTCTGGCAAGGGAGACCTTTTATTATATCGGGTATAAATGGTATAGGGTATTTTTCCATTAGTAAATTATACAAAGGAGATAAATAAATGATCATCGAAGGTAACCAGAAAGAGCTTGACGCAATGAAAGAATTCCACAAAGGAAACCGGCAGGAGGGACTGAGGCTTCAGGAAGAATTTGCAGCTCAGTTCCGAGAGGAATACAAGGACAAAGATCACTGTCCCTGTCAGAAAGCCTGCCGTTATCACGGCAACTGCAAGGAGTGCGTGGCGATCCACCGCGCGCATCAGGAGCATGTCCCCAACTGTATGAGACCTATTCTTAATAAAAAGATCAGGCTCCTGTCCGAGCTGACAGAGCATTCTATTGCTAATGAGATCGAGCCTCCGAAAGAGGTTCTTCGGAAAGAATTTCAAAAAGAATTTCAATAAGAAGGATGGAGAGACAAGATTATGATACAGGTGCGATCATTTACGGACAACTTTTATATTCTGGACGACGGGCGAGTGAGGCAGTTCCTGATCGTGGGAGAGAAGAAAGCGCTTCTGGTCGACACAGGATTCCCGGACAGCCATGTATATGAGGCTGTTCAAAGTATCACAGACCTGCCGGTCCGGGTGATCATGACGCACGCGGATATCGACCACGCGGGCGGACTGAAGGAGTTCGGGAGCTGCCATCTCCACGAAGCGGACTGGAACCTGGTAAGAGAAGACGTGCGTCTTGAGCCTCTGCGGGAGGGGGATGTCTTCGAGTGCGGCGGCTATCGGCTGGAAACGATCGAGATCCCGGGGCATACATATGGAAGCACTGCGTTTTTTGACCGGGAGAAAAAGCTGCTGCTCCCGGGCGATTCTGTACAGAAGGCGGGACCAATCTACATGTTCGGGGCGCACCGGGATCTGGACTTGTATATAGAGAGCCAGCGGAAGCTGTGCGCTCTTGCCGGTCAGATTGAGACGATTATCCCCTGCCACCACGAGTATCCTATCAGACCGGAGTATATCGGGCGGAACCTGGAAGATGCTGCCGCGCTGAAACGCGGGGAGCTGCGGGGAGAGAAGCACCCGTACCTGCCGTGCCGGTCTTATAAGGGGAAGTGGACAGAGTTCTATTATGATAAATAACAATCACAGCGGCAAAGAATAAGTACAGGAAATTTTGAACAGGGGGCTTTGGGGCTTATGAAAAAAATATTACTGGTATCCATGTTGTGTAATGTGACTGATCTGCTGAAAAAGGCAGAGCCGGATCTGAATGGAAAAACAGTGACCTACATCCCAACCGCGGCGATCGCAGAAGAGATCGAGGGGATGGCGGAAGCGGAGACAAGGATGCTGGAGGAACTGGGGCTGACTGTCGATGAGCTGGAGGTTTCAGCCGCTTCCGAAGAAACTGTCAGGGAAAAGCTGACGAAGAATGATATGATCTTTGTGGGAGGCGGGAACACATTTTTCCTGCTCCAGGAGCTGAAGCGCTCAGGCGCGGATCGGATCATTGCCCGGGAAGCGGCAAAAGGGAAGCTCTATATCGGTGAGTCCGCCGGGGCGATCGCCGCCTGCCCGGATATTGGATATTCTGCAGAGATGGATGTCCCCGGGAAGGCGCCGGAGCTGACAGATTATACGGGTATGGGGCTGGTGGATTTCTATGTGGTCCCGCATCTGGGACACCCTGAGATGGGTCCCGCAGCAAATGCGATCATTGAAAGATATTCTTTAAAGCTGGGTTTAAAGGTCATCGATGATCACCAGGCGATACTGATCGAGGGGGATAAGGTGAGTATACTGCGGGAATAATGCATACAGGAAGAACTATGGAGATCAGGAAAGTAGAAACAAACAAAAAAGAATACCTGCCCCTGCTTCTTCTGGCGGACGAGCAGGAGGATATGATCGACCAATATCTTGAGAGAGGGGATATGTACGTCCTTGAGGATGGCGGTGTGAAGGCAGTGTGCGTTGTGACGGATGAGGAAAATGGTTGCCTGGAGATCAAAAATCTGGCGGTCACCCCGGAATCTCAGGGGAAGGGATACGGCATGCGCATGGTCCGGTTTGTGGCAGATTCATACAGAGACCGCTTTAAGGCTCTGTACGTGGGCACAGGAGACAGTCCTGCCACAGTGCCGTTTTACGAGAAATGCGGGTTCCGCAGGTCTCATGTGGTCCGGAACTTTTTCACGGATCATTATGATCATCCTATCTATGAGGGAGGTAGACAGCTTGTTGATATGGTTTATTTAAAAATGGAACTCGGACATGAGATTTTCTGATGAAAATGAGAAGAAGGGACTGCTGTATTGTGTAACAGCAGCCCCCTGGAGTTTATTCCAGGATCTCCCGTACCTGTTCTAAAGGAAGATCACATTTTTCGGCAATCTCTTCATCTGAACTGCCCTGGGCAGACAGCTTGAAAATAAGTTTCGCGAGATGGATACCCTCGGCCCTGCCGCGTTCCATCCCCTGTTCCATGCCTTTCTCATTTTCTTCCTTCAGCTCTTCGGCAAAGAGTTTTCTTAATGCATCGCACATTTTTCGATCAGCCTCCATTTCTCTCCTTTTAGTATATCCAATTCGTTTTCAGGCTGCAACAATATCCGAAAGTTTTTAAGATATCAATGGAATCCCCTCCTTTTTCCTGAACTCTTGAAAATGTGTTGATTTTGTGGGTATAAATGTTGAAATCGCTCGATTACAGAGCAGGAAGTTTATCTTGGGCGGCTGATCAGGGCGAGAGCCCTGCCGTCCGGGACACTTCCAGAAGGTGTATCTGTCTGGAAAGTGTAAAGAAAGAATATCACACGGGGAGAGGAAACACAAGTGCATTTTGGACTGTGGCAAATGGAAAATGTTTTAGCGAAGCATTTCCTTTACGGACGGCAGAGGACATGCTAAGATGGGAAGGATAAAGAACAATAACAAGGGGCTGTCCCTTGTTTTCATAGACAGAGAGGAAACGGAAGGAACTATGATGCTGAATATCAGAAATGAGAAGGAGACAGATTATAAGCTCGTAGAGGATATCACGAGAAAAGCCTTTTATAATATGTATATTCCGGGCTGCGTCGAACACTATCTTGTGCATATCATGCGGGGGTATGAGGACTTTATACCGGAGCTGGATTTTGTGCTCGAGCTCGACGGGAAGGTAATCGGGAATATCATGTACACGAAGGCAGAGCTTACGGATGAAGAGGGGAGCAAAAAGGAAATCGTCACATTCGGTCCGGTCAGCGTACTCCCGGAGTATCAGCGGAATGGGTACGGAAAAATGTTGATCGAACATTCTCTTAACCGCGCGGTTGAGCTGGGGTATGAAGCTGTGGTCATCTTCGGAAGCCCGTCCAACTATGTGAGCAGCGGGTTCAAATGCTGCAAAAAGTACAATGTCTGCGTGGAAAAGGGGAAATATCCCGCGGCAATGCTGGTAAAGGAGCTTAAGCCGGGCGTCCTGGACGGGAGGATCTGGTTTTATTCGGACAGCCCTGTCATGAGTATTGACGAGGGGAAAGCGCAGGAGTTTGACGACAGCCTGGAGAAAATGGAGAAGAGATGGATGCCGAGCCAGGAAGAGTTTTATATTATGAGTCAGTCATTTGTGGAGTAAGATGGCAGGACCAGGCATAGAAAATATGCGGAAAACCCGTTGTCAAAGACCTTTGACAGCCTGAAAACCAGCGGGAATACAGGATGTCAAGGATATTTGATAGACAACATCTTTCGAAGTGGATTAAAATTTAGATCACAGGGAGACAGAAAATGGAACTGGGAACACAGATCAGAAAATATCGGAATGAAAGGACATTATCTCAGGAGGCACTGGCAGAGCAGGTCTTTGTATCGCGGCAGACGGTTTCCAACTGGGAGAATGACAAGAGTTATCCTGACGTGAAAAGCCTTATGCTGCTCAGTGAAGTTTTCGAAGTCTCTTTAGATCAATTGATCAAAGGAGATGTGGAGATCATGAAAGAACAGATCGAACAGATCGATCAGACAGATCAGAAGCGGTTTGGGCGCCTGAGCAATATCTTTACCATATTGTTCCTGGCAGTCCTTATCACGCCGGTCCCGCTTGTGCACTTCCTGTCCTATGCAGGGCTCGCCATCTGGATCGTGATCCTGGGAGCTGGAAGCTATGCGGCCATGCTCGTGGAGCGGGAGAAGAAAAGGCTTGATATCCAGACTTATCAGGAAATTATCGCGTTTACAGAAGGAAAAGCCCTGAGTGAGATTGAAAAAGCAAGGGAAGAGGGGAAACGGCCGTACCAGAAAGTACTCCTGGCGGTCGCGTCCGGCGCGGCAGGAGCGGCTGTGACAATATTTTTTATGTGGCTGCTGGGATGGATATGACATGGAAATGCTATCAATAATAGCGATTTAAAAGTGAAAAAATGACTTTATAAACTAAAATATTTACATGCGAAATGGTTGGTATAAGGATGAAGGAGAAGACATGAAATTTATCATTGAACATCTGGAGAAACATTTTGACAAGAAGGAAGTGCTGAGAGATATTGACTTTACGTTTGAAGAGGGGAAAATCTACGGCCTCCTCGGGCGCAATGGCGCCGGAAAGACTACGCTCTTTAACTGTATCAACCGGGATATCCGGGCGGACGGCGGGAGCTTTTATCTGGAAGAGAACGGGAACCGCGGGGGAGTGAAGCCTGAAGACATCGGCTATGTGCTGTCAATGCCCGCTGTGCCGGAATTTTTGACCGGGCGTGAGTTCCTGAAGTTCTTTCTGGATATTAACTCTGATTCCATCAGAGAGCCGAAGAGTATTGACGAATATTTCGATTTTGTGAGCATCGAACCGGAAGACAGGGACAAGCTGATGAAAGACTACTCCCATGGAATGAAAAATAAGATGCAGATGCTTGTCAATATCATTGCAGAGCCGAAGATCCTCCTGCTCGACGAGCCGCTGACATCCCTTGACGTGGTCGTGGCGGAAGAGATGAAGCAGCTCCTTCGTTCGCTGAAGGATGGCAGGATCACGATTTTCTCCACCCATATCATGGATCTGGCGCTGGACCTGTGCGATGTGATCGTACTGCTCAGCCACGGGGAGCTGGAAGCAGTGGAGAAGTCCAACCTGGACAGCAGGGAATTTAAGGAGAAGATCATTGCTGCGCTGCGGGAGGAAGATCATGTATAAGACATTACGCATTTCTTTTTCACTGAAAAATACATACCGGGTAAACAGCATCCTCTTTGCCATCAAGCAGATCCCGCTGATCAGGAAGATCCTGCCGGACGCGCTCTATGGAGTGAAAGGGCTGAAAATCTTTGCAAATATCATTTCCATTATATGGGAAGTTATTTCGGTGTTTCTTGGAAAATTTTTATATTTCATCACCATGGTCTGCGGCATTGGTATCCTGTACAAAAATGTCCCGGAAGACCAGACATTCCTTCATATCCTGCTCTTCCTGACCGTGATCGGAGCGTATATGAATACCAGTATGTTTAACCCGACAAGAGACAAGTACTATGCCATGATACAGCTCTGCATGAATGCCCGGGAATATACGCTGGTCAATTACGGATATATGATACTGAAGGTAATCGTGGGCTTTCTGCCGTTTTCGCTTCTGTTCGGAATGCAGAGAGGAGTGCCGGCCTGGTTCTGTATCCTGATCCCGTTTGCCGTGGCAGGGATCAAGGCTGCTGTGGCGGCGTATTCCCTGTGGGATTATGAGAGGAGCGGATATGTCTACAATGAGAACAAGATCAGGAAGCACCTCTGGATCTTCGCAGCGGTCCTTCTGGCGCTTGCCTATGGCCTGCCTGCCGCGGGGATCGTACTTCCTGCCGCTGCATCCATGGCTGTGATGGGGCTGTTTATCCTGGCAGGGATCATCAGCGCCCGAAAGATCATATCCTTTGGGCATTACCGGGAAGTAAACCAGGAGCTGCTCGGTCAGGTCGTCAGCCAGATGGATACAATGAAGCAGGCGGCAAGGACGGTGAGCGACAGATCTATCTCCGCGGATGTGTCCATTACAAGTAAGCGCAGCGGTTTTGAATACTTGAACGAGCTTTTCATCAAGAGGCACAGGAAGATCCTCTGGAAATCTGCGGTCCGGCTTGCCGGGATCTGCCTTGTATTAAGCTGCGCGGCAGCAGTCGCCCTGACGCTGGTGCCGGGGGCGAGAAAGGAGATCAATGAAATGGTCATGACCTGGCTCCCGTATTTTACCTTTATCATGTACGCCGTCAACCGGGGGACGGGGTTTACAAAGGCATTGTTTATGAACTGTGACCACAGTCTGCTGACATATTCTTTCTATAAACAGCCGCGCTTTATCTTAAAACTGTTCCGGATCCGCCTGCGGGAGATCATGAAGATCAATGCGCTTCCCGCTGTCGTGGTCGGCGCCGGGCTGTGCGCGGTCCTGTATGCATCCGGCGGGACAGAGAATCCGCTCAACTATGTGGTGCTGTTCGTGTCGATCCTCTGTATGAGCCTGTTTTTCTCGATCCACTACCTGACGATCTATTATCTGCTGCAGCCGTACAATGCGGGGACAGAGATGAAAAGCGGCATGTACCAGGTCATCCTCTTCGTTACTTATCTGGTCTGCTTCTTCCTGATGCAGGTCAGGCTGCCGATCCTGGTGTTCGGGATCGCATGCATCGCATTTTGCGTGGTCTATTCGGTTGTGGCATGCATTCTTGTGTATCGGTTCGCGCCGAAGACATTCAGGCTGAGGGCGTGAGAGGGAAGTGCTGCGGTTTAAGTTTGCGCCGTAGTTACGCGGACAGCAGCTGGGGCATAGAAGGGGAACTGAAGAAAAAAATCGGACAGAGGCGGTGGGAAAATCCTGTCTCTGTCCGATTTTAGATTTTATTGTTCAGCCTGGCCGGTCTTCCTTATCTGTCCTGCATCAGATCCCATACTGCTTATACAGCTCTTCACGGTATTGGGGATCGGATGCAATCTTTACGATCAGGTCGTTTTTATTTTCTTTGGTGAGGAGAAGGATCAGTCTGCTGTAACGTTCTTCCCCTTCCTCGCGTCCTTTTTCTAATGCGTCATTCCATATCATCTGTCCGAGTTTTGTCATTGCAACCGCCTCCTTGATTGATTTCAGTTCATCGTCATCGAGAAATTTAACTGCAAAAGTGTATAAAATTGCTTCCATTTTTCGGATATCGTTTTGCGGGAAAATAGTTTCTGCGTTTTTTAATACCTCTATGCATCGGAGGATGCGCTCTTTTTGTCCGAATCGTCCTCCCATGAGCGGGGAGAAGAGCAGGGGGATGATGTCTTCACGGGTCAGGTCCCCTGCGGTTTTCTCTGCAAGCTGTTTCAGCAGCCGGTCACCGTTTTCGTCTTTCAGCCGGATGAGGCTTACCCGGTATGTTCGTATTCCCGAAACCTCCGTAAATCTTCAATGGAAATGGAATCGCTCTCAAATTCAAAGTGGTAATACATGCCGTTTTCCATTTCATAGAGAAAATCCTCATACATGTGGCGGGTTTCCAGTTCCACCATCTCTGTTGGAACTGCCCGGAGCGCCCGCTCTCTGATGCCAAGCCAGTGGATCAGTTCGTCTCCGAAGTAAGCTGCCGCGGATTTGAGCGCCAGGTCTTCGGAATGTGCGGGTCCGTCTTTTCTTTTGTTTTTGTCCTGCAATAGAACCTCCGTTTCCAGCGGCACAGGACTGTCTCCATATCATTATAATATCACATCATACAGCAGTCTGCTTTTTCTTTTTGTAAATTTTCAAGGTTTTCATTGGATATCTGTCCGATACGGGCAATGATATTCAGATGAGTTCCGGATGGTATCCCTCCGGGATATGAAATAATTGGATCTGGTTAAATCAGATATGGCGGCAGCGCTGTGTCAGGACTGCTGTCTGTGGGGAATATGATACCATGAAGGAGAAAGAATAGCAAGAGAACGCTTGTGCTGAGAACACTTGAGATGAGGTTGATGCAAGAGGCGTGTTTTGAATGGAAAGGGCTGTTGAAGATGCTGAAAGTGGCTGATATAATTAGAAGAATAATAGGTTTTGTTGATACGAATACAGAGCAGTCAACTGTCGGGATGAGATATACAGCTATGAAATTCGTAAATGCCTGTATTCGGTAATGGTTTGACACCAGGAAAATGCAATAGTAGAGAAAGGAAGTGCAGACATGTTCCATTTGGCGCCGGTCAGACTGTGGAGAAATATTTCCATCGTAATGGCAGTGGCAGCAGGTATTGCAGCTTTGGCGGGAACCTTTTTCGCTGACGGAAGCATTGCCGTACACTGGAGCGGCAGCGGCGAGCCGAATGATTCGGCGGGGAAATGGGTGCTGTGGGTCATGCTGCTTCTTACTGTCCTGTCTCTGTTTACGTACAGCAGTTTTTTGAAACGCAGACCTGGGTTTCAGACGCCAATAGGAAGAGAAATGGCATGCGCTATGTCGGCAGGGCTGGTATCCATGTTTTCACTTATTGATATCACACTGGTTGTATATGATTTTTATTCTTTTGCGATGGTGCCGATAATCGGAACAACAGCGATCGTAAGCATTTTTATCATATATGCGTTGATCGCATATTTCAGAGAAGATCATGGACCTGAGGCCAGGGAGAAAAAGTAAAAGTCGAGGAGAGGGGATCGTGAGAAAATGTTCAATACGTGCAAGGAGACTGGAATGTCTGCATTTGCCATTGCGGCGGTAGGAAAAGTGTTGGAATATGAGGGATGCAGCAGTACTTGAAAAGGAAGTCTGAATATGATAAGAAAAATAAAGGCGGCAGATCTGGACATGGTCGCGCAGATCTGGCTGGATACGAATCTGAAAGCCCATGATTTTATCCCGCCGGAGTACTGGAAGGGAAATTATGATACAGTAAAGGCAATGATCTCTCAGGCGGAGGTGTATGTGTATACAGATGAAGATAAAGCTCAGATCCTGGGATTTATCGGGCTGGCTGAGGATTATATTGCAGGGATCTTTGTCCGGGGAGAGGCGCAGGGCCGGGGGATCGGGAAAGAGCTCCTGGATCACGCGAAGAGAGGAAAAAGAAAACTGACTCTGAATGTGTATGCAAAGAACACGGGCGCAGTGCGGTTCTATCAGCGGGAGGGTTTTCGGATCGCGGAAGAAGGCGTTGATGAGGATACCGGTGAAAAAGAATATCTCATGTGCCGGGGAGTGAGCAACAGCTTAAGGAAAGGGATGGAGCAGGGATAGATGCTTCCCTGTGTACATATGGAGAAATCTCTGTGAGAGAAAAAGGAGGAGAGTGCAGGATGGAAGAGAAGAAACTGATAGAATTCCGGAATATTGTGAAGAGTTTTGACGGGCAGATCGTCTTAAAGGGCGTCAATCTTGATATTTATGAAAATGAGTTTGTCACCCTGCTCGGACCCAGCGGGTGTGGGAAGACGACGCTCCTGCGGATCCTGGGCGGATTCCTGGATGCGGACGAGGGGAGCGTGATCTTTGACGGGGAGGAGATCAGCAAGAAGCCGCCCTACGAGCGGGAGCTGAATACGGTCTTCCAGAAATACGCCCTGTTCCCGCATCTGAGCGTGTATGAGAATATTGCCTTTGGGTTGAAGATCAAGAAGATGAGCAAGGATGTGATAGACCAGAAGGTGATGAAGATGTTAAAGCTCATCGGTCTGGAAGGATATGAGGATAAGAATACGACCCTTCTCTCCGGAGGGCAGCAGCAGCGCGTGGCGATCGCCCGCGCCCTGGTGAACGAGCCGAAGGTACTGCTCCTGGACGAGCCTCTGGCGGCGCTGGACTTAAAGCTGCGCAAGGAGATGCAGTACGAGCTGAAACGGATCCAGCAGGAGGTGGGCATTACCTTTATCTTTGTCACCCATGACCAGGAAGAGGCGCTCACCATGTCTGACAAGATCGTGGTCATGAAGAATGGGGAGATCCAGCAGGTGGGCACCCCCCAGGATATCTACAATGAGCCGGCGAACCGCTATGTCGCGAATTTTATCGGGGAGAGCAATATTATCCCCGCGGTCATGCTGGAAGATTACAAAGTGCGCTTTGACGATATTACCTTTGACTGTGTGGATTTCGGCTTTAAGGAGAATGAGCCTGTGGATGTGGTCATCCGCCCGGAGGACATTGATATCGTGGATGTGAAAGACGGGAAAATGACAGGGGAGGTCTTAAGCGTCCTCTTTAAAGGCGTGCACTATGAGATCATGGTGGAGACGGTTCCCGGGACGAGCGTGACAGTGAACATGCGCGTGATCCGCAATCAGGATGTGACCAGCGCGGACGGGAAAGAGAAGATCAGCGCGAGCGACTTTTTCGTGGATATTGACGATGTGGAGGAATTAAACGACAAGGAGATCATCGCGCTCTCCAACGCGCAGGCATGGGATCCTGCCAGTGATGAGTTTATTTCCATCGCAAAGGTCGAGTATGATCTGTCCAAAGAGGAAGGGGCGTACCCGGTCGTATTTTCCACGGCGAACGGTACGAGCGTGGAGCGGACGATCCATGTGGTGGACCAGCCGTTCGTAAAAAATGAAAAGGCGAACGAAGGTGTTATGGCGTTTAACTTCTTTAAGACTGTGGACGAGATCACAGAGTCCCAGGCGCTGGACACGGACCTGAAGACATGGGCGGGCGCCCAGGGCTGGAAGTTAAGCGATGAGGATGTGAGCATTGACCTGAGTGTGGATTATGATTTTGAGCCGGAAAATGTAAAAGAAGGGGTATACCGGATCACTTTCTCTACCACGGGGCGCGAATTTAAGATACATACCACGGATTATGTCGAAGAAGGACGTGAGGTCGGGCTTACGTTCTTCCCGGAGGATATCCACGTCATGTCCAGAGAAGTGTTTTAAGGGAGGTGCAGTCTGAATGAAGAGGTTTTCAAAGCTTGCGCTGCCGTATGTTGTATGGGCTGCGCTGATGCTGGTCCTTCCCATGCTGCTGATCGCGCTGTATTCGGTCATGGAACAGGGAAACAGCATTATTTCATTTTCTTTTACACTGGACCACTATGTGAAATTTTTTACTGACCCGGATTTCCTGCTTATTTTGTGGAGATCCATTGCCATTGCGGCGAAGACGACGCTGATCTGCCTGCTCCTGGGATATCCGGCGGCGTATTTTATCTCAAAGTGCAGTGAGAAGGCGCAGAATGTTCTGATCCTCTGCATTACGCTCCCCATGTGGATCAACATGCTTGTGCGTACATACGCATGGATCGGGATCCTGAGCGAGGGCGGTATCCTCCAGCGGATCCTGGGCCTGTTCGGGCTGGGGGATATGGAGCTTTTGTATACAGAGGGCTCTGTCCTGCTCGGCATGGTCTATAATTTCCTGCCGTTTATGATCCTGCAGGTGCATACATCGCTGACCAAGATGGACCACTCTCTGCTGGAGGCGAGCGCGGACCTGGGGGCAGACCCGGTACAGACTTTTCGCAGAGTGACGCTCCCGCTGTCCCTGCCGGGAGTGATCAACGGGATCACGCTCGTATTCCTCCCTGCGGTCAGTTCCTTCTTTATCCCGAAGTTGCTGGGCGGCGGACAATATTTCCTGATCGGAAATATGATCGAGAACCAGTTTATCACAGTGGGAGAGTGGAACTTCGGAAGCGCGATCTCCATGATCATCGCGGTCATCATGATGCTGCTGATGATGGCGGTGCGCAGGATCGAACAGCATAACCAGGGCATCCGGAAAACGGGGCTGCGCACCCGCAGCGGGAAGGAGGCGCAGTCATGAAGAAAGAGAGACGTATTTTCGGGAAGATACTGATGGCGCTTATGGTCGCGTTTTTCTATCTGCCGATCATCTATATGGTGGTGTTCTCTTTTAATGAGAGCAAATCGCTGACCAGCTTTACCGGGTTCTCCCTGCGCTGGTATAAGCATATGCTGGAATCGAGCGATATGATGACAGCGCTCTATACAACATTCAGCGTGGCGGTGCTGGCGACGCTGATCTCCACGGTTGTGGGGACGATCGCCGCGATCGGGCTGAGCAGTTCCAGGAAGGTCCTGCGCAATATCATGGAGCAGGTGGACAATCTTCCTATGATGAATCCGGAGATCGTGACGGCGATCGGGTTTATGCTGCTGTTTATCACCTTCCAGGTGGAGAAGGGGTATGTGACCATGCTGCTGGCGCATATTGCATTTTGTATCCCGTATGTGATCCTGTCTGTTATGCCGAAGATCCGGGCACTGGATCCGAACCTGGCGGACGCGGCGATGGATCTGGGCGCGACTCCGTGGAAGGCCCTGACGAAAGTCATTGTCCCGCAGATCACGCCGGGCATCGTCTCGGGAGCGCTGATCGCGTTTACCATGTCCGTGGACGATTTTATCATTTCCTATTTCGTGACCGGGCAGGGGGTAAAGAATCTGAGTATTGTTGTTTATACGATGAGCAAGAGGGTCAACCCGAGCATTAACGCGGTGTCCACTCTTGTGGTCGTGATCATTACGATCGTGCTGCTGATCGTGAATATCGCCCCGATGATCGCGGCGAAGAAGAACGCCAGGTCTGAGCTGGGGAAACGGAAGAAATTCATCCCTGCGGCAGCGGGATGCCTTGTGCTTATTATCGCTGTACTCGCGGTATACCAGGGCGGGGCAGGCGGCGCGGACCGCCCCTTTGAGGGTCAGACTCTCCATATCTATAACTGGGGGGAATATACCGGGGAGAACATCATCCCGGATTTTGAGGAAGAGACCGGGGCAAAAGTGGTGATGGAGAACTTTGACTCCAACGAACAGATGTATATCAAAGTGGCGAACGGTGAGCCCTATGATATCCTCGTGCCCAGCGACTATATGATCCAGAGGCTGATCGAAGAGGATTATCTCCAGAAGCTCGACAAATCAAAGCTGGACTGCATGGATAAACTGTCAGACGCGGTAAAAGGACTTCCATATGATCCGGATAATGATTATTCAGTGCCGTATTTCTGGGGAACCGTGGGAATTGTCTATGATAAGACAAAGGTAGACATTGAAGATCTGGAGAGAGAAGGCTTTAATATCTTCCTGGATGAGAAGTATAAGGGAGACGTTTACCTGTATGATTCAGAGAGAGACTCCTTTATGATGGCGCTCAAAGCGCTGGGATACTCTATGAACACAGAGGATGAGGAAGAACTTCAGGAGGCTTATGAATGGCTGGTCCGCTGCGTGGAGACAATGGATACGGAGATCGTGACAGACGAGATCATTGACAACATGGCGCAGGGGCGCAAAGCTCTGGGGCTGATCTACTCCGGGGATGCTACGTATGTGATGGCGGAAAATGAAAACATGGGCTACTACATGCCGGAGTCGGGGACCAATCTCTGGTCAGACGCCATGGTGATCCCGAAGAACGCGCAGAATCCGGATCTGGCACACGCGTTCATCAACTTCGCCAGCGACTACGACGGGGCGTATGACAATTCCAGCTATGTGGGCTATACTTCCGCGAACGAGGAAGTTATGGAGGTGCTCTCCGGCGAGGGCGGCGATTACGAAGGGATCAATGCCTATATCCCGCGGACGGACAATGAGAATGACGAAGTGTTCGTATACAATGAAGATACGAAGAAGATCATCAGCGACCTGTGGAGCCGGGTGAAGATCGCGGCGAGCAATGCGGACTGACCTGGAAGGATGAAAAAGAAAGTGGTGGGCTATGGACAGAGACGGGAAAAACAGACACAGAAATGAACAGGGAAATGGACCGGGGAATGAACAGAAAACCGGTCGGGAAACCGGCCGGAAGAAAGGGCGGATGAAGGAGCTGGGGGCCGCCCTTTCCATGGAACTGCGCGAGCACAGAAGTTCGTTTATCGTGTTTTTTACACTGCGTATCCTGGTGATCGCCATGCTGGTCCTTCAGCTTTTGAACAGGAATTACGAGAATGTATTCCTGTGCGCGCTGACGCTCCTGCTCCTGGTGATGCCCAGCCTGGTGCAGGTCACCTTTAAAGTGGAGCTCCCGACCACGCTGGAGATCATTATCCTTGTGTTTATCTTTGCGGCGGAAATATTAGGGGAGATCAGTGAGTTTTATCTGGTCTTCCCGTTCTGGGACACTGTACTGCATACGATCAACGGGTTTCTTGCGGCGGCGATCGGATTTTCCCTTGTGGATCTTTTGAACCGCAGCGAGAGGACGGTATTCAACCTGTCCCCGCTGTTTACGGCGATCGTTGCCTTCTGCTTCTCGATGACGATCGGCGTGGTCTGGGAATTCTTTGAGTTCGGGATGGATACGCTGATCGGATATGATATGCAGAAAGACACGGTCATCCATACGATCCGCTCGGTCACACTCGACCCGGCCGGGCACAATGTGCCTTATGTGATCAGCGGGATCTCAGAGACTGCGGTGAACGGACAGGAACTGGGGCTTGGCGGCTATCTGGATATCGGGCTGATCGATACGATGCAGGACCTGATCGTCAATTTCATCGGGGCAGTGATCTTCTCGGTGATTGGTTTCTTTTACGTGAAAAACCGCGGGAAAGGGAGCGTGGCGGGAAGGTTTATCCCCCGCAGGAAGGCGGCGGACAGAGATTTCCTTAAGATCGCAAGGGAAGAGAGCGCGTCCGCGCGGGGACGATTATCTGCGGATGAGCCGGAAGAGCAGATTCCAGACCAGGAAGAATAAAAAAGCGCCTGCAGCGGTGGCTGCGATGTAGACAAAGATAGCGGGCAGATTGCCGATGAGGGGGACGAGGTCCCGGAAGACGACCTGCTGCATCTGAAGGTCGGGATTGATGTAAAACATATTGATCAGGCCATATCTGTCCAGTGTCAGGTTAAAGATTTCCGCCAGCGCGCAGCAGCAGAGATAGAAAATGGCAGCGTGGATGAAGGGGCGCAGCGGCAGCACCTCAGACAGTGCGCGGGAGAAGAGCACGTTCTTCGCGTCGCTCCGGAGCCTCTGGAAGTAGACCACGCCCGCGCTGATCCCGATGAGGATCAGGAGGAAATGCCAGGTCCAGGAATGCACGGTCAGGGCAGGCAGAGGGTACATAAGGCCGCTCGTATCCGCGAACACAGCGATACCGCCAAGGAGGCCGAAGCTCATCAGGAAGGCGAGGAGCATTCGGCGGACGCTTTCCCTGCGCGCCCACGGGTAGGCGAGCAGCACATACATGGGGATACTGCAAAGCTGGAATGGGAAATACCACCAGTTATATGCCCCGTGCCCCAGGGAAAAAGTCAGGACAAGCTGCTTCCAGACCTCGCTGCACAGCATAAGCACGCCGCACAGGAAAAACACCCTGTCAGACCAACAGGGAAAATACAATCTCATCAACAAAGACTTCTTACCCATCTTTCACACCTCTTTTACATTATACCACGGGCGCAGAAAAGGAAGCGCCGCGCAAGCGGCATTTACTTTTCAAGCCGTGGGTCCCGGTATAATCCCCGCGGGAGCGGGGCGAAGCGATGGAATCGCTTCGGATTACACGGATGTGTAATCATTATACCTCAAATCCTCCCGGTATTATACGGGTTTCCTTCCTTTTGACTAAGGATTGTTAAAAAATAGACATTACGCTGTACTGATTTGACAAAAATAATTTATTTTTTGCCTGGTTTTACTGTGAAAAAACCATAAAAAAATCAGGCAGCTCTTTTTTTCTGAAAAAAGTCGATAAATAATGAATAAAAAAACGACCTCCGTGACGGCTGAAAAAGGGCAAAATGAAATAAAAATCAGCCTGCGGAAGGATTCCCCGGCTTAAGATGATGAATATTGACAAAAATTTTGACCGGGCGTAATATTGTTACAGCTTTTGAAGGCGCAGGGATTTATCCGGACAGACAGCTTCTGTGACGACAGGAAAACAGGATAAAAACCGCCGGAAAAAGCCGGGAATAGATTCAAGGGGTTCAAAGAGGAACAACTCCTTTTTTTGTACCAAAAAATCCCGCGGGGATGGAAAATATCCTGCCGGGACGGATCGATCCCAGAATAAAAAAGAGAAGAAAAGGAGGGAGTAATACGGGAAATCTGACAGAAACACTGATGGAAGAGCTGAACTGTGAGACAGTCTTCACCCTTCCGGTCCTGGGCGGGATCTCAGAGTCAGTCGTTGTCACCTGGATCATCATGGCAGTGCTTGTCGTGCTGTCCATTATCCTGACAAGAAATCTGAGGGTAGAGAACCCCGGGAAAGTACAGCTCGCACTGGAAGCAGCGATAAGCTGGGCGCAGGATTTCTTCGAGGGCGTCATCGGCAAAGAGAACCGGGGATATGTACCATATCTGATCACGGTCCTGCTGTATCTGGGTGTGGCGAACACGATCGCTCTGTTCGGGTTTAAGCCGCCCACAAAAGATCTGAATGTGACCGCGGCGCTTGCGATCATGAGCATGTTTGTGATCGAGTTTTCAGGTATCCGCAAAAACGGAGTAAAACACTGGCTAAAGCATTTCGGGCAGCCGGTACCCGTGGTGGCGCCGATCATGGCGCTGGAGGTCGTGATAAGGCCTCTGTCGCTCTGTATGCGACTCTTCGGCAATATGCTGGCAGGATTTGTTGTATTAGAGCTTCTGAAATATTTTGTGCCGCTGATCGTCCCGATCCCGGTGAGTTTTTATTTTGACCTCTTTGACGGGCTGCTCCAGGCATATGTATTCGTATTCCTGACAGCGCTCTTCATGACGGAGGAAATGGAGTAGAGCCCTTCTTTTTATACATATAAGGGACAGAAGACAAACAGTTATTATAAATAATAAGAAAAAAGGAGATTAAGACAATGGGAACAATTATAGCTATCGGAGCAGGTATTGCAGTTTTGACAGGTATCGGAGCAGGAGTCGGGATCGGTATTGCGACAGGCAAGGCGACAGAGGCGATCGCAAGACAGCCTGAGGCAGAAGGCAAGATCAGCAAGAACCTGATCCTCGGATGCGCGCTGGCAGAGGCAACCGCGATCTATGGTTTCATCATCGGTATCATGATCATTTTCTTCCTGAAATAAGGACGGAGGGCTGTATCCCGGAATGCTGCCGATGAGGCGCAGCCGGAGAAGTTGATAAGAAAGGCAGGTCAAAAAGGTGATTCAGATAAACATGAACCTGGTCTATACGATTATAAACCTTGTTGTCCTCTATCTTTTGCTGAGGCATTTCCTCATCCGTCCCGTGACGCAGATCATGGAGAAAAGGAAGCAGATGGTCGAAGAGGGCTTCAAGAACGCGCAGGACATGCAGGATCAGGCTGCCCGGATGAAGCAGGAATATGAGGAAGCCTTAAACGGGGCAAAACAGGAATCCCTGCGGATCGTGGACAGTGCCCGCAGATCCGCGAAGGCAGAGTATGACAGGATCGTCGGCGAGGCAGGGGACAAGGCAGGAAGCATTATTGAGTCTGCAAAAGAAACCGTGCGCGTGGAGCGGGAAAAAACGATGAAGGAGCTCCAGTCACAGATCGCAGGGCTTGCAGTGGCGTCTGCCGCTAAGATCATGAGTGGGAAGGGAGACGGGCAGACGGACAGCAGTCTGTATGACCAGTTCCTGAAAGAGACGGCAGGAGAGACAGGTGAGGGCAGTGAAAATGAAGACTGATCGTGAAGTGCGCTGCTCATCGCCGGCAGTTTCGTACGGAAAGGTGCTCTTTGGGATGAACATCCCGGAGGGGGCAGTCGATAAGACAAGAGAGATCCTGCGGGAAGTCCCTCAGCTTACGGATCTGTTTATGAATCCGACGATCCCTCTGAAAACAAAGTACAGTGTGGCGGATAAGGTTTTTCCTGCGGAAATGCGGAGTTTTATGAAGACGGTATGCCGCTACCAGAAGATGGGGCTGATCCGTGAGGTCTTTGCCGCATATGACAGGTGCAGGGAAAAGCAGGCGGGGATCATTAATGCCAGACTGTACTGTGTCACACCTCCCGGCGAGGCGCAGAAAAAAGGGATCGAGGCATTCATCTGCCGCAAATACGGAGCAGAAGAGGCGAAGCTTTCCGTCCTCCGCGATGATTCCCTGATCGGAGGATTTCTCCTGCGTGTGGGGAGCGATGAGTATGACTGGAGCATAAAGGGCCGCATGGACAGGCTGGCGCAGGAACTGGGCTGCGCAATACATTAACCTGGAGGTGAACAAGTTGGGTTCAATCAATTCAGATGAGATAATCTCTGTCCTGAGAGAAGAGATAGAGAATTTTGATAAAATGAGCAGAGACAGTGAAGTGGGCACTGTCATTGCCGTCGGTGACGGGATCGCCAGGATCTACGGGATCGACCATGCCATGTACGGCGAGATCGTTACATTTGAGAACGGGCTCAAGGGTATGGTGCAGGATATCCGCAGGGACGAGATCGGCTGCATCCTTTTCGGCAGCGATACCGGGATCCGCGAGGGCACAAAGGTGTCCCGGACAGGAAAGAGAGCCGGCGTGCCGGTAGGGGATGCGTATATCGGACGCGTGGTCAACGCGCTGGGCGAGGCGATCGACGGGAAAGGTGAGATCCAGGCGGATGATTACCGCCCCATTGAGCGGGAGGCGCCGGGGATCATTGACCGCAAGTCTGTCAGCGTGCCCATGGAAACCGGGATCCTTTCCATTGACGCCATGTTCCCCATCGGCCGCGGACAGCGTGAGCTGATCATCGGGGACAGGCAGACCGGGAAGACTTCCATTGCCATGGATACGATCCTGAACCAGAAGGGCAAGGATGTGGTCTGCATCTATGTTGCCATCGGGCAGAAAGCATCCACAGTGGCAAAGGTGGTAAATACACTGAAAACCCATGGGGCGATGGATTACACGATCGTAGTGTCCTCCACGGCAAGCGACTGCGCGCCGCTCCAGTATATTGCGCCTTATTCGGGGACAGCAATGGCAGAACACTTTATGTATCAGGGGAAGGATGTGCTGATCGTGTACGACGATCTGTCAAAGCATGCCGTGGCTTACCGCGCGCTTTCCCTTCTTCTGGGACGTTCTCCGGGACGTGAGGCTTATCCGGGAGATGTCTTCTATCTGCATTCAAGACTGCTGGAGAGATCCAGCCGCTTAAGCGATGCGCAGGGCGGCGGCTCGATCACCGCGCTGCCGATCATCGAGACGCAGGCGGGGGATGTATCCGCCTATATCCCGACAAACGTGATCTCTATCACAGACGGACAGATCTTCCTGGAGAGCGGTCTTTTCGCATCCGGGATGAGACCCGCGGTGAACGTGGGACTTTCTGTGTCCCGTGTGGGCGGCGCGGCGCAGACAAAGGCAATGAAAAAGGCGTCCGGAAGCATCCGTATCGATCTGGCGCAGTACAGGGAAATGGAAGTGTTCACACAGTTCAGCTCTGATCTGGACGCTGCGACAAAGGAGCAGCTCGAGTATGGCAGCGGGCTGATGGAGCTGTTAAAGCAGCCGCTGTACCATCCGCTGTCTCTCCATGAGAAGGTGATCACCCTGTGCGCGGCGACCCATAAAGTGCTGCTGGGGATCGAGAAGAAAGAGATCAAAAAGTTCCAGGCGGATATGCTGACATATTTTGAGACCGCGCACCCGGAGATCGGACAGGAGATTGAGGAGACGAAGGCGCTCTCAGAGGAACTGATCGAAAAGATCGTGGAGACCGCGAAGGAATTCAAGAAGAGCAGGTGATAATATGGCAAATATCAGAGAGATACAGAGCCGCATCAACAGTGTCAAAGACACGATGAAGATCACGAATGCCATGTACATGATCTCCTCCTCAAAGATGACTCACGCAAAGAAAAAGCTGATGGACACAGAACCGTATTTCTACGCTCTCCAGGGAGAAATCTCCAGGATACTGAGGCATCTGCCGGAACTGGAGCACCATTTCTTTGACATCAGGGAGAAGATCCCTGCCGAGGAGCGGAAGATCGGCTCCATCGTAGTAACCGCGGACAAAGGGCTCGCAGGGGCATACAACCACAATGTGGTAAAATTGGAGGAAGAGATCCTTGAAAAACCCGGGATCCACAAACTGTTTGTCGTAGGAGAGCTGGGGCGGCACTATTTCGCGAAGCGGGGCGTGGAGATCGACACGAATTTCCAGTATACAGTCCAGAAGCCGACCATGCACAGGGCAAGGGATATCTCGGGCGTTCTGCTGGAACAGTTCCGTGCCGGAGAGCTGGATGAGATCTATATCGTGTACACGCGGATGGAAAACTCCGTCCAGTCAGAGGCAGAAGTATTAAAGCTCCTGCCCCTGGAGAGAAGTTCATTTAATGAGATGAAGATGCCGTTGAACATGTACCGCGAGGCGATTGATCTCTATCCGTCGGCAGAAGTCGTGATGGACAGCATCATCCCAAATTATGTGACCGGCATGATATACGGATGTCTGGTAGAAGCATACGCCAGCGAGCACAACGCCCGCATGATGGCGATGAAATCCGCCACGGACAGCGCCCAGAGCCTGATCCATGACTTGTCCATCATCTACAACAGGGCAAGGCAGGCGGCAATCACACAGGAGATCACAGAAGTGTGCAGCGGTGCAAGGGCACAGCAGAAATAGTTGGAATATTCATGAATGTTTCGAAATTGTTCCTGAAAGGGGTCAGACCCCTTTTGGGAGGGGTCTGACCCCTTTTCGGAGAAAGTGAGAACAGTTATGATTATGAATAAAGGAAGAATCATTCAGGTCATGGGACCTGTTGTTGACGTAGTATTTGAAGACGGTGACCTTCCCTTTATCAAGGATGCGTTGGAGGTTGAAAACAACGGGAAGAAGTGCATTATGGAGGTCGCCCAGCATCTCGGGAATAATGAGGTGCGCTGTCTGATGCTCTCTGCGAGCGAGGGACTCCACAAGGATATGGAAGTCACTGCTACCGGCGCGGGGATCCAGGTGCCGGTCGGCGAGAAGACGCTGGGCAGGCTGTTCAATGTACTTGGAGAGACGATTGATGACGGTTCATCTATCGATGATGCGGAAAAGTGGGTCATTCACAGACAGCCGCCGACATTTGAGGACCAGAGCCCGGTGGTGGAGATCCTGGAGACGGGGATCAAGGTCATTGACCTTCTGGCGCCGTACGCAAAGGGCGGTAAGATCGGACTTTTCGGAGGAGCGGGAGTCGGTAAGACCGTGCTCATCCAGGAGCTGATCCGCAATATCGCCACAGAGCACGGCGGCTACTCGATCTTTACAGGAGTCGGGGAGCGTTCCCGCGAGGGAAATGACCTCTGGACAGAGATGAAGGAGTCCGGTGTACTTGAGAAGACAGCTCTGGTGTTCGGACAGATGAACGAGCCGCCCGGAGCGCGTATGCGCGTGGCTGAGACCGGGCTGACAATGGCGGAATATTTCCGCGACGAGGAGCACCGGAATGTCCTTCTCTTCATTGACAATATCTTCCGTTTCACACAGGCAGGCTCTGAGGTTTCCGCCCTTCTCGGACGTATGCCGTCAGCCGTGGGCTATCAGCCAACGCTTGCCACGGAGATGGGTGAGCTCCAGGAGAGGATCGCATCCACGAAGAACGGTTCTGTCACATCCGTACAGGCTGTATATGTGCCGGCAGACGACCTGACAGACCCGGCTCCGGCGACAACGTTCGCCCATCTGGACGCGACGACCGTGCTTTCCAGAAAGATCGTGGAGCAGGGCATCTACCCGGCGGTGGATCCGCTGGAGTCAAGCTCCCGTATCCTTGAGGCAGATGTGGTCGGAGAAGAGCATTATGAGGTGGCGAACCAGGTGACCGCCATCCTCCAGAAATACAAAGAACTCCAGGATATCATCGCCATCCTCGGTATGGAAGAGCTTTCAGATGAAGACAAAGCTACAGTTATGCGTGCAAGGAAGATCCAGAGATTCCTGTCCCAGCCGTTCTTTGTGGCAGAGACATTCACCGGGATCCCGGGAAAATATGTGCCGCTCAAAGAGACGATCCGGGGCTTTAAGATGATCATCAGCGGTGAGATGGATGAGTATCCGGAGTCTGCGTTCTTTAATGTAGGAACCATTGACGACGTGATCGCGAAGGCAAAGGCAGAGACAGCGGAGGCGTAGGAGCGTATGGATACATTCGGACTGAAGATCATAGCGAGCGATAAGGTATTCTATGAGGGGCGATGCCGGAAGCTGGTCATTCCCGCTCCCGACGGGGAGAAGGGGATCCTCCCGAACCATGAGAACATGGTCATCGCCGTCACCGTGGGGATCGGCCGCATGGAGGCTGAGGAAGGCAAGTGGCAGGAAGTCGCCCTGGGCGGCGGCTTCGCAGAGATCGTCAACAACCGTGTCACCCTGATCGTGGACACGGCTGAACGCCCGGAGGATATCGATGTGCGCCGCGCAAGAGAGCAGAGAGAACGGGCGGAGGAGCAGCTCCGCCAGAAGCAGAGCACACAGGAGTATTACCACACCCAGGCGTCCCTCGCCAGGGCGATGAACAGGCTCAGGCTTGCGCAGGATAAGAAGTGGAATCTGTAAGGATCCAAATCTGCTGATAAAATTTTGTTAATGAAGATCTGTTAATAAGAATAAGAAAAAGAGAAAGGCGGAGAAGCTGCATGGGCGGTTTCTCCGCCTTTCCTGGTTTTGTACTATGTTTTCGGGATTTGTTGCATAGACTTCGTTTCTGGTTGTCAGCTATGCTTTTACTAAAACATATTTTTTAAATATCTTTTGGCGCGCGGTCTACCGGGCAGCTGAGAGAGAAACGGAGGCGAAGGAATGAAAAAGAAAAGAGTAAGATTCGGAGCCTGCGCTCTGGCTCTGGCGCTGACAGCGGGAGCAGTGCGGCTTCCATCCGGCGCGGTGTCCGAGGTGCAGGCTGCCGGTGAGGAATGTGTGGATGACATTATGGAAGTCCGGACAGAAGACGGCGGCAGCACCGTCCTGCAGATCTATTCCGGCGGTATTTTCGAAGGAGAGCTGGAACTTCCGGCCGGCAGCCATACGCTGAGCCTGTACCGGAATGGCGCGGAAAGCGGGATCACAGATGAAGTAAACGTATCAGAGGCAGGATCGGTGTATGTCCGGTATGAGGACGGAGCGCTGTATAACTCTGCGGATGACGCGGGAGCCGGCGGCAGATTCCACACGGCGGCGCTGACAGGGAATTTTACAGGGCTGGAATTTACGGACAGTGACGGGAACAGTTATGCCATCGGAAACTGGGATCCGGCTGACGCGAATGCGGAACTTGAATACAGAGGAGGCGGGATCTACAGCAGGACATTTGAATTTCATGAACTGGCGGAAGATATTACGATCGCGGACAGCGGATATAAAGTGGCGTTTGACGATGGATGGGAATATTCCCTGGGCAAAAACGGAGCCGGCGACAGCAGCAATATCCCGCTCACGATCCCGGCGGGAACAGACCATCTTACTGTATTTGTGGATGAACAGAGAGGCAGCGCGTATGACTCCGTACGGACTGCACCGATGAATATCTATCAGAACGCCGGCAGCGTTACGTCTCCTGCATTCGAGACGACGGTATCGCTGATCGGCACGGTACGGCAGAGCGGGGATGATGACTGGAATGCAGCGGCGGAAGGCTACGAATTCACACAGATCTCGGACAGCCTGTACCGTTATCAGCAGACCTTTGACACCGGATCTTATCAGTACAAAGCGGTATTTGATCATCAATACTGGTACGAATCATTCGGCGGGGAAAACAAGTCTCTGGATATAACGGCGGACGGAACGAATGTCATATTTGTCTATGACGCTGCGGCGGACAGGCTCTATGACACCGTCAATGATGAAAATATCGTGGCGCAGATGTTCGGCTTCGCGGCAGAACCGGCAGAGGCGGAAGTCAGGGACAATGCCGATGGATCGACAACATTCATTATGACAGGAACAGAGAATGATGAAGTAAAACTGTTCTATGCGCCGAGCAGCCAGCCAGCTTCATTTACAGAAGTAAAGATGGAAAAGGGAATGGACAGCAATGCTAATTTTAATGGTTCTTTTGTGGCTGGTCCGCTCTATCTGGGTGATGGAGAGCTGGATTATCTATATTATTATACAGTAAACGGTGTGCGGACGCTCGATCCTTCGGGAGCGGAAGTTACAGTAGGCGGAGAAGTTTATTCGCACTATACCAGGGAACCGTTCACCGGCCGTGAGGTATATGTGCCCGGTACCTTCCCGGGACCAAGCTGGGATCCGGCGTCCAATGCGATGACTTATCAGGGCGGAGGCCTTTATTCCTGCACATTTGAAGATGTGCCGGCAGCGAACTATGAGTACAAGATCGCCATGGGGTCATGGGATGAGAACTACGGCGCTGGCGGAGTACCAGGCGGCCCGAACTACGGGATCTCTGTGACTGAGGAGGGCAATGTGACAGTGTATTACAGTGACATCAGCCATCTGTCAGTGACTGATCTGGACTACATATTTGCGGATATTACACTTCAGGGAACCGGTATCCCGGAGGGCACGAAGCTTACGGATCCCGGTCTTACAGGGATCTACAGTGCGCGGCTGACTCTGCCGGCAGGAGACTATGAAGACCTTGTACAGATGTATGACGGCGGGGAATACCCGGTGGGAGCGTTCACACTGGAAGAAGAGAAGACAGTGACATTTTATTTCGATCCGGTGACCAGGATCTACTATAACGATTCTTCGGATGAAGTGTTGGATGAGTCGAAGATTTTTTATGACAGCAAGGACGAGACATACAAGAGCATCTACGGCGCAGTGCCGACCGGAACGGACGTTACATTTTCTGTTGATACGGGAGCTGATGCGAAGCAGGTGAAACTGGTGTTTAAAGGGAAAGAGCAGAAGATCCTTGACCTGGAGAAAGCGGACGGCGCGGGCGAGGGAAGCCAGCGGTGGACAGTTACGGACCGGTTTGAGATTTACGGTGAATACGAGTATTACTTCGTGATCGGCGGGGAATCCAGCGTGAAGATCTACTGTGACGACGACGGGTATTACGGAACCGGCATGACGGCGGACCTGACGGAAGTAAAGCCGTATGAGATGAATGTATATAAGGAAGATTTCGAGACGCCGGACTGGATGAAAGACGCGGTGATCTATCAGATATTCCCGGACCGATTCTTTAACGGAGATACATCCAACGACACGGCGCAGACAGATTCCAGAGGCGCGACAGAGTACGAAGAGATCGATGACTGGTATATCTGGCCGGAAAACCCGGAGCAGGAAGAGCTGAATCCTGATGCTTATCCGGAAAATGCATACCGCGGCGACGGAGAGTGGAGTAATGAGATCTATGGCGGCGACCTGGAAGGCATTACAGAGCGGATCGATTACCTGAAAGCGCTGGGCGTAAATGTGATCTACTTAAATCCGGTATTCCATTCTATCTCAAGCCACAGATATGACGCTACGGACTATACGAAGATCGATCCGATCCTCGGCGATCTCGGCGACTTTACGGAATTGGTGGAAGCAGCGGAAGCAAATGATATGCATATCGTCCTGGACGGCGTGTTCAACCATGTGGCGGACGATTCCGTATACTTTGACCGTTACTACAAGTTCGTGGGACAGGACGGCAAGGTAGGAGCTTATCCGTACTGGGCGTTTGTATTTGACTACATGGCGGAAAATGAAGGCGCGTCTCAGGATGAAGCTGAGACAGAGGCAAAGAAATATTTTGAAGATAAGGGGGTTACAGACTTTACTTACACAGAGTGGTTCGATTTCACAGGGGAATACCTGACGGACGATGCAGGAGAGATCGTTCAGGATACGATCGGCGACCGTGCGGGAAAAGATGTATATGCCTATGACTGCTGGTGGGGCTATGACTCCATGCCGGTCATCATCGCGACAGGAGGCTCAGAGTATCAGACGCCGGGCTGGGCAGAAGAGATCATCGACGGAGAGGACAGCGTAGCAAAATACTGGCTCAGCCAGGGCTCCGATGGATGGAGGCTGGATGTCGCCAACGAAGTGTCCGACGAGACATGGCAGAAGTTCCGCGAGTCAGTGAAATCCCTGTCAAGCGACAATGTGATCATCGGGGAGATCTGGGACGATGCGTCCGAATATCTGCTGGGAGATATGTATGATTCTGTTATGAACTATGTATTCCGCGACGCGGTGCTCGCATATGCAAAGGGAGGCGACGCACAGAACGCAGTGAACGAACTGGAGAAATTAAGGGAGAGGTATCCGCAGGAAGCATTCTACGCGATGATGAACCTGGTGGGTTCTCATGATACGACAAGACTTCTTTCTGCTCTGGACGGTATCCAGGATGACAGAAACCAGAAAGAGCCGGAGAATGCGTTCCCGACCTATGAGACAACGTCAGATCTGGCAAAAGAGAGACAGTATCTCGTGGCGTTCATCCAGATGACATATCCGGGTGCTCCGACGATCTACTATGGAGATGAGATCGGAATGGTGGGTGCCGACGATCCGGATGACAGACGCGCCATGGAATGGGGCAAAGGCAGTCAGGAACTGGTAGAGTGGTATGCGTCCCTGGCGGCGGTAAGGCATGCCTATCCGGCGCTCCGCACCGGAGCGATCGCTCCGGTGGAGACAGAAGCATCCGCAAATATCATGGCATACGTAAGGAGCGATGCAGATGCGGCGCTCTATGTCGCGGCAAATAACAGCACAGACAGCGCCCAGCCTGTGACATTCCAGGCGGAAGCGGGAACACAGTACACAGACCTGATCAGCGGCGAGACTTATACGGCTGACGAGAATGGCGTCCTGACAGTGGACGTACCGGCGCTTTCAGGCGTGATCCTGACGGACGATGTGAGAGATATGCAGATCAACAGCGAGGCGCTGGCGCCGGCGTATGATGGCTCCTATATCTATGACGGCAGCAGTTCAGGACCGGGAACAGATGAACCAGGCACAGATGAGCCGGGAACGGATGAACCGGGTGAGGAAACTCCGGGATCCGGTGATGACGGGAAGCCTGGTGATGATGGAAATGTTGGAGACAATGGTTCAGGAAGTAAAGATAAGGACGGCGCGCAGGCTGCGGCGAGCGGAGACGGGGCAGGAATCCTCTTCCCGGCAGCGCTGCTCATCCTTTCAGGAGCTGTGGCAGCCGGCGCAGCCGTGATGAGAAAGAAGTCTTGAAAAAGTTATATGAATTGTAAAAAAGTTGCATTGAGATAAACCGGGGATAGAACTATTTTAAAATCAGGACTCCAGCTAAAAATCAGATAGAAAGGAGCGTGGTGTAACAGGACGGGAGTCCTTGTGGTACTCAAAATGTGGACAATCTATAAAGGAGAAAGGGAAAAGAGGATGGATTATTCGAAAAATCCGAAAAAGAAAAACGGTCTGAAAGCCAGACTGGTCGCCCTTTTGCTGGCAACAGGCCTGGTCCTGACAGGTCTGCCGGCCGGGCAGGCACAGGCGGCCCCGGAGACAGCGGTCCAGACGATGGCGGCATCATCGAACTCATCCGCAGCCTCCCAGTACGGGCTGACAGAGGAGATCAAAGACGGCGCGATCCTGCACTGCTGGTGCTGGTCGTTCAATACGATCAAAAATAATATGAGAGACATCGCTGAGGCAGGGTTCTCCACGATCCAGACGTCGCCGGCCAACACCTGCAATGATACGCACCCCAACATGAAGATCATGGGGAACGATACGGTCAATGGAACTGACGGTTGCTGGTGGTGGCATTATCAGCCTACGGACTGGAAGATAGGAAACTATCAGTTAGGAACGAGAGACGATTTTAAAGCGATGTGCGATGAGGCGGACAAGTACGGGATCAAAGTGATCGTAGACGTGATCCCGAACCATGTAACCCCTGATCTGGACGAAGTATCGCAGGATCTCTATAACGCAGCGGGAGGCAGAGATAACCTGTTCCATGCAAATGGATTCAATCCTATAGTAAACTGGGGAAACCGTTGGGAATGTACAACGGGAGAGATGGGCGGTCTTCCGGACGTGAATACGGAAAATCCGGGATTCCAGGAGTACTTTCTTAATTACCTGAACGACCTGATCGCCTGCGGCGCGGATGGATTCCGGTACGATACAGCGAAGCACATTGGCGTGCCTTCCGATCCGACAGATGCGAAAAGCAGCAGGAATAATTTCTGGCCGATAGCGACCGGAAAGGAATCGATCAACGGAAAGACATTGAGCGATGCAGACCGGATCTTTACGTACGGTGAAGTGCTCCAGGGAGACAACGTGCCCGAGACAGAGTACGCACAGTATATGAGGATGACAGCCAGCAGCTATGGCTACACACTCCGAAATGCTTTGAGCAGCAGGAACTTCAGCGTGAATAATCTGATGAACTGGCAGCATGCGACTCCGGACCGTCTGGTGACCTGGGTGGAATCCCATGATACATACTGTAATGCCGGAGAGTCCGCGGGACTGACAGACAAACAGATCACATTGGGATGGGCCGTGATCGGCGCGAGAGAAAACGGGACCCCTCTTTTTTACAGCAGACCGGACGGATCAGGCCCGGGCAACCGTTGGGGAAATAACGTGCTCGGAGCAAGAGGCAACGATACATTCATGAGCGATGAGGTTGTCGCAGTGAATAAATTCCGAAATGCAATGGTCGGAGAGGATGAATATCTGAGAAATGCCAATAATAACAGCCAGATCCTTCAGATCGACCGCGGCACGGTGGGAACCTGTATCGTCAATGTAGGCGGCGCAACATCAATCGATACAAAGACAAACCTGGATGACGGAACATATACAGACCACGTATCCGGCAGTACATTTACCGTATCCGGTGGAATGCTTAAAGGAAATATAGGCGGTGAGTCTGTAGTTGTGCTCTATACAGACAATGCGGAAAGCGTCAGCGCAAACTCCACAACCGGCAGCGATTCCTTCTCAGGAGATTCCCTCGACGTAGAGCTTCGTGCAAAGAATGTAACGGGCGCCAGCTATGAGACAAGCGAGGGCGCGGAGGGTTCCTATGAAGACGGAGACGTGATCACAGTCGGATCTACACTGGATGTGGGCGAGTCTGTGACAGTGACAGTATCTGCTCAGGGCAGTGAAGGAGAGATCAGCAGGGAAACCGTATTTACCAAAGTTGACAGGAACGTGGCTTATATCGACCTGCCCTCCGGCTGGGATGAGCCTTATGCATATGTCTACAGTGAAGCAGGCGGAGAGAATGCGGCATGGCCTGGTGTGAAGATGGAGAAAGTGACGGGCGAAGCCGCGGAAGGATTTACAAACCTGTATTCTTATGAAGTGCCGGATGATATTGAAGATCCGTTGGTGATCTTCTTCGGAGGAGACAATACAAGACGCTATCCGGCCGACATGGAAGACGGCCTGCCGCTGACCGGACGTATGGTATACGACGACGGACAGTGGAAGGATATGCCGTGGACAAAGCCGGAACCGGAAGACGGACCGGAAGTTACATCTTCTGTGAAGGACGGAACAACATTTGACGATGAGTCAATGAAAGTGACATTAAGCCTCGAGAACGCAGAGTCAGGCACATACAGTCTGGACGGCGGGCCGGAGCAGAAATTTACCGGGGAAACTACAGTGACAGTCGGAACCGGAAAGATCGCGGACAGAGACATTACACTGGAGACCACAGCGACAGACGGCGAGACTACGACAGAGAAAACATTTACATTCCACAAGGAATTTAACGCAGAGAAGAATGGCGGTTACCTTGAGTACGGGACTGGGACGGCAGCAAAAGCAGCCAAAGCGTCCACACAGGCAGTTCCGGCAGCAGCGAACGCCACATCCGCAGCTCTTGGCGGTAAGTATGCTACAAACCCGAACGGACAGGCAGGCCGTGAGGCTACGATCACAGGAGCTTCTGATTTCACAGCAGATATGCTGATCGCACAGGGCGTTGCCAACGACGATCCCAGAAGCTTCCGTGGGACCCACGAGGGTCCGGTATATGATGAATATGCACTTTACGGCGCATGGGATGATGAGAATGTCTATATCGGATGGCAGTATACAAATGTAACGGATGTGATCGATCCGGCGCAGGGTTACCCGATCAGCGACAACGGAAAGCCGTACAACGGCGATATCCCGCAGATGCTTCTCCTGAACCTGGGAACAGGCAACAAGGCGACCGGACTTGTAGGCACCGGCGAATATCTGTGGGGGCATCCGATCAATTATGAGACTGTGATCGACACGGCCATCTGCTTCTCAAGCAAACCGGGAGTAGGAACGCCGGCGCTCTTTATGGCGGATGAAGACGGAACGTTCAGTTATGAAACATGCGTAGGCCTGGAGGATGCAGGGATCTCCTACAAGTACGAAGACGGATTCTTCTGCGGCGACACTCTGACCGGCATCAAGATGAACGGATACGAGGGTTATGTGCCGTCCATGCTGCTGGATGATTCCTCCAACTGGGTGGACTTCCTTGATATGGGTCACAGCACATCGCAGGATACGTTCTATACGATGACGATCCCGATGGATGCGCTCGGCATTACGAAAGACCAGCTCGAGGAGAATGGCATTGGCGTGATGCACGTATCTACATTCGGGGCAGGCGGCATCGGCTGCACTCCGATGGATATGACAATGCTTGATGCAGCTACGGAACCGTACAGTAAAGACGCTTCTACATCAGCGGAAAAAGAAGATACAGATATCATTACAGTGCCGCTGGCACAGCTTGGCAGCGCAGAACCGGCTCCGGATCCCGGTCCGGGGCCTGATCCGGAGCCGGCAGAGGGAACCCTCAGCGTAAACTTCGGAGCGGATCGTTCCTCCCCGCAGTCAGACGAGACAGACCTGACTCTTGAGGCGGAAGCAGAAGGCGGCGAAGGAGACCTGAGCTATCAGTTCCTTGTAGACGGCAAAGAGATCCAGGATTCTGACAAGACTACGGCAGCGTGGGATACCGTGGGCGGCGACCATACGATCAGTGTTGTTGTAACGGACGAAGAAGGACATCAGGTGACAGTAGAGAAAGACTACTCCATCAGCGGTGAGATCCCGGATCCCGATCCGGAGCCGGCGGGAGAGATCAAAGTCAGCTCCTTTGAAGCAGCTCTTGATTCTCCGCAGACACAGGGGACAAGCGTGAAATTCACTGTCAAAGCAGAAGGCGGCGAAGGAGAACTCCAGTACCGCTTCTACCGCGAGAAAGATGACAATGTGACAGTATTCCGCGACTACAGTACATCAAGATCAGCATACTGCGACCCGGCGCCGGGAAGCTATACGATCTATGTGGATGTAAAGGATGAGACAGGAAAGGTGGTTACAGATTCCATCGAATACAAGTGGATCAAGGCCGACAATCCGCTGACGATCCATTCCTTTACAGCGTCTGTTGAGTCTCCGCAGAAGCAGGGGACAAGCGTAAAGCTTACAGTGGACGCTGACGGCGGAGAGGGGACTCTTCAGTACCGTTTCTACCGTCAGGGCAATGGGATTACGACAGTGTTCCGCGATTATGCGGCAAGCAGTACGGCATACTGCAATCCGCCGGTGGAAGGCACCTATATCCTGTATGTAGATGTCAAAGATGAAAGCGGAGTGGTAGAGACTTACAGACTTCTCTATCAGTGGGAGTAGAAAGCTGCGGATAATGCCAGAAAAAGTGTTGTTATACGTTTTCAGGAAAGAAAAATCCCCGGGCGGAAAACCGCCCGGGGATTTTATAAAAAGGACAGAGACAAAGGAGCGAATGATGAAGAGAAAAATATTGACGATCCTGCTGGCAGTGGTCGTGCTCGCCATACCGGGATGCAGTTCTGATACGGGGAAGGGATCAGGCAAGACAGCGGAAAATATCACCATAGAGACTGAGAACGGGAAGAAGACAGACGGTAAGACCGGGGAGGAGGCGGACGAACAGGAGGCAGGAGAGATGCAGGCTGCGGCAGATGCCATAGACAGAGAACATGCGGAAAAGGAAGAGGAAAAGTCAGATACAGCTGTGGCGCAGGGGGAATGGAGCGGTAAGAAACTGGCGCTCGATGCATCCGGAGACTGGATCCGACAGAAATCTGAGAGTGACGGAAACGGAGGGTTTACAGAGACATATAGCTGCAGTGACAGACTGGAGTATACATGGAACTGCGTATCAGAAGACGAGGGAGACGCGGAAAGTGCGGCTGGATCTTATATAGAGGAAAATGGATGGACAGCAGCGTCGGTGGCAGTAAATGAAGAGCTGACAGAAAAACTTGGGCTCGATGTGTGCGAGTATACGGCCTATGAGGATGATGAGGGATACAGCATGCTCCACAGAGGGGTCGTCATTGTGGAGAACGGAGTATATTATACGGCAGATTTCACGATGATGGAGGGCGATATGGGAGAATATGAGCCATCTGTCCAGGAATGGATCGGTCAGGTATATGTTGCGTAAGGATTATGGAAAAAGGATCTGAATGGACGGTGAATCTGTGAAAAGTGCAATGTTTTCGGGATTTTTAGCATAGGCGCCTGAAATGCTTTTCCATATAATTATTTACAGATAAAGAAATAACATTCACGTGAGGAGGAAATGTAAGATGAAGAAAAAAAGAGTACTTGCTCTTATAATGGCAGGCCTTATGACAGGCGGCCTTATGACAGGATGCGGAAGCTCCGGCGGCGATGAGCCGGCAGCGGATGACGGCGGAGATGCAGAAGTACAGGAAGTGGACCTGCTCGTCTGGGGCCCGCAGGAAGACCAGGCGGCACTGGAAGGATATGACGAAGGGATCCTCAAAGCGATGTGCGAGGCATTCGACGAGGCGCACCCGGAATGGGAGATCAACTTTGAGTACGGCGTATGCGGCGAGGGAGACGCCAGAGACCAGGTGACCAAAGATGTGGAGGAAGCCGGGGACGTGTATTTCTTCGCGAATGACCAGATCCCGACACTTGCAGACTCGGGAGCGCTTGCAAAACTGGGCGGCGATACCGAGCAGTGGGTGAAGGACAATAACGAGCAGACCATGGTGCAGTCCGTTACATACAATGACGGCATTTACGGCGTACCGTTCACATCCAACACATGGTTTATGTACTATGACAAGAGCAAATATACAGAGGATGAAGTGAAATCCCTGGATACGATGATGGCAAAAGATCTGGGAGAAGGCGTATATAATTTCGCGTTCCCGATGGATAACAGCTGGTATATCGAAGCGTTCTACTTCGGAGCGGGATGCAGCATATTCGGAGACGGTACGGACGCATCCGCAGGCTGCGATTTCAACAGTGATGCAGGGAAAGCGGCGACACAGTACATGGTAGAGCTGGCGGCGAACCCGAAGTACTCCAATGAGAAAGACGGCAGCAGCCTGGCGCTTTTCGCAGAGGGCAAGCTGGGCGCGTACTGCAGCGGTTCCTGGGATGCAGCGGCAATCCGCGAGGCGCTGGGTGAGAATTTCGGAGCGGTAAAACTTCCGACGGTCAACATTAACGGACAGGAAGGCCAGATGAGATCATTCGCGGGAAGCAAAGCGATCGGCGTGAACCCGAACTGTGAGTATCCGGAAGTAGCGGTAGCGCTCGCACAGTATCTGGGCGGCGAGGAATGCCAGCAGATCAGATATGAGGCGAGAGGCATCACACCGACGCTTGCGTCCATCGAAGTAGGCGACGATGAGGTAGCAACAGCGGAAATGAGCGAGATCAAGGAAGCATCATTCCTGCAGCCGGTGCTTGCGGAGATGAATGCATACTGGACACCAGCAGAGACAATGGGCAAAGAGATCATCCAGGGGGATGTGACGGCTGACAATGCAGCAGAGAAGACAGACGCGATGGTAGAAGGAATTCTTTCAGGCGGATTATAAGAGACATGGAATGCCCCGTCAGTCAATGGCGGGGCATTTTTTTCAGGAGAGTGCCGCAGAGTCTTCTCTGCGCCAGTCTCCTGGGAAAAATAAATCAGCAGATCGCGGAAAAAGGAGGAAACTATGAGAGCAAGAGCAAAAAAGAAAGGAAACCAGGCCAGGATAAAAGAATTCCCGGATTCGGTTTCAGTCAGAGAGGCCATACGGAAAGGAAACGCCACGGTCCGCCTGTCGTGCCTGGTCATGGGCGCGGGGAATCTCCGGTACGGGCAGTATGTCAAGGGGATCCTGTTCCTGGCGGCCGAAGTGGTCTATATCCTGTTCATGTCGCTCTTCGGAGCCGGCGCGCTTGCCGGGCTGACGACGCTTGGGATACAGACGACGCAGGAAGTATTTAATGAGACAAAGCAGATCTATGAGTATGTGCAGGGAGACAATTCCATGCTGTTCCTGCTCTATGGAGTGGCAGTGATCTTTATCACCATAGGCTTCTTCATCATCTGGCGGACAAATGTCAAGTCCGCGTACGCGCAGCAGAAGAGAAAAGAACAGGGCAAACCGGTCCTGAGGCTGAGAGAAGACCTGAAAAGCCTTCTGGACAACCGGCTCAATGTGACGCTGCTCTTCTTCCCGACCCTGTGCGTGGTCATGTTTACGATCCTGCCGCTGGTGTTCATGATCTGCATGGCATTTACCAACTACGACAGGAACCATCAGCCGCCCGGACAGCTCTTCGACTGGGTGGGGTTGGTGAACTTTGAGAAGATACTGGATACAGGGAGCGGGCTGGGATACGCGTTCTGGCACATCCTGGGATGGACATTCATCTGGGCAGTCGCGGCGACGTTCCTCAACTATATCCTCGGCATGATCCTTGCCATGGTCATCAACTGGAAAGAGACGCGGCTCAAGAGCTTCTGGCGTTTTATCTTCGTGCTGTCCATCGCTGTCCCGCAGTTCGTCTCTCTTCTGATCATGAGGACCATGCTCCAGGAGCAGGGGGCGATCAATGTCCTGCTGCAGAATCTGGGACTGATCAGCGACGCGCTGCCGTTCTGGACGGATGCCACGTGGGCGCGGGTGACGATCATCATCGTGAACCTGTGGATCGGTATCCCGTTCACGATCCTGCAGGTAACGGGAATCCTGCAGAATATTCCCGCAGAGCTTTATGAATCAGCGAAGATCGACGGGGCCGGGCCGGTTACGATCTTCTTCAAGATAACACTGCCCTACATGCTTTTTGTTACAGCCCCGTATCTGATCACACAGTTTATCGGAAATATCAACAACTTCAATGTGATCTACCTGCTGACGGAGGGCGGGCCGGCTGCCATGGATTATTACAACGGCACAGGTGGCAAGACCGATCTGCTCGTGACCTGGCTCTACAAGCTGACGATCGACTTCAAAGACTACAACTACGGCGCTGTGATCGGCATCCTGACATTTGTGATCTGCGCGGTTCTGGCGCTGGCTACATACAGAAGGACAGGATCATATAAGAATGAGGAGGGATTCCAGTAATGAAATCAATGAAGACAAAGAAAAGAATACTGATCACGATCGCGCATCTCTTTCTGGCGGTCCTGGCAGTGATATGGGTGTTTCCGATCTTCTGGGTGATCATGACCTCATTCCGCGCGGGGAAAGGCTCTTACTCTACAGAGTTTATCCCGGATGAACTGACGCTTGGGAACTATGTGAAGCTTTTTACGGATACAGGGGTGTTTGATTTCCCGCGGATGTTTATGAATACATTTATTATCGCTGCGGCGACCTGTATCCTGGCGACGTTTTTCCTGATCTCGATCGCGTACGCGATGTCCAGGATGCGGTTTAAGATGAGAAAACCATATCTGAACATCGCGCTGATCCTGGGGATGTTCCCCGGATTTATGTCCATGATCGCTGTGTACTATATCCTGAAAGGCATGGGGCTCACTGACGGCGGGCTGAAGCTGATCGCGCTGATCCTCGTGTATTCGGGCGGGGCGAACCTTCTGAGCTTCTATGTGGCAAAGGGATTCTTCGACACGATCCCAAAAGGGATCGATGAAGCGGCCTATATCGACGGGGCGACGAAGTGGGATGTATTTACCAGGATCACGCTCCCGCTGTCGAAACCGATCCTCGTATACACCCTGCTGACCAGCTTTATCGCGCCATGGACAGACTTCATATTCGCCAAAGTAATTGTCGGGTCTGATGCAAAATATTATACCGTATCGGTAGGGCTCTTCCAGATGCTCGCCAAGGAAAATATCTATCAGTGGTATACCTGTTTCGCGGCCGGCGCTGTATGTGTCTCCATACCGATCGCGATCCTCTTTATCTATGTACAGAGATTCTATGCGGACGGACTGTCCGGAGCAGTAAAAGGATGATGTGAAATGTATACAGTATTGATCGCTGACGATGAGAAGATCGAACGCAACGGGATACGTCAGCTTTTGAAAAATGAGATCGGCAGCTACCGCATCCTGGAAGCTGCCAACGGCAGAGAGGCTGAAAAGATCATACAGGAGAATAAGGTGGATATCCTGCTGACAGATATCCGCATGCCCTATGTGAGCGGGCTGGAGCTTGCAAAGTGGACGGCCGAGCGCTCCAGCGGCACGGAGATCATTATCTTCAGCGGCTATCATGATTTCACCTACGCAAAATCGGCGATCCAGTACGGTGTCCAGGATTACATCCTCAAGCCGGTCGACCCGGAAGAGTTCGGAAGGGCGTTCCTCAATGTACGACAGACGCTGGCGGAGAAAAGGGAGCGGCTTAACGGGCAGAAAGAGCGGGAGAGCTTCCTGAACCAGTATTTTCTCCTGAACTACATCCTGAGCGGAAATCCGTCGGTCCGTACAGAGGCGTCCGCGCATATAGATACCGTGGACTGGGACAGCGTCCGGTACATGATCCTGCTCGAGCGGAGCGGCGGCTTCTTTGAAAAATACGACGGCGAATTCCAGAGGGAGCTCACAGGCGTATTCGGAGACCAGGCACTCTGCCTGGGACTTGACCCGGACCAGCTTCTGCTGCTTGTAAGCGGGGAGGAGCGGGATCCGGTGAAAGATGCCGAATACCTGAGCAGCTGGCTGCGCAGGACATATGGAGGAGAATTCTATATGGCTGTCAGCAGAAAGATCAGTTCCGAAGAAGAACTTCCCGGAGCGTACCGCCGTCTGGATGAGCTGATGGAAGAAAAGTTCTATCATACAGAGCGTTTCCTTTTCTGCGAGTCGCCGGACGGGATCAGTGGGAAGATCCTTGAGGAGAGCTGCCTCACAGGCATGCTTGAGAAAGATATCCGCAACCGGGACGCTTATCATATAGAAGAACATTTCCGGCGCGTGGCGGAAAAGTACAGCGGGGACAGCGGCTTCCCGAGCATGTATGTGAAATTCGTCTTCACCAGGATCATAAAGGTGATCGCGGATTCCTCCCCGATGGCGGACAGCCGCGACATGGAAAACATCATCGAGGAAATGTACAGAAGTTCATCAGTGGACGAACTGATCGCCATGGCGAAGAAGGAGCTGGACAGATTCTGCCAGCTTATCACAGAGGATAAGAGCAGCCTGAAGTATAAAGTCGAAATGACCAAAGACTACATACAGAGACATTACGGCGATGATATCCCGATCGACCATATGGCGGCGAAACTGTGTATATCGCCTGGATATCTGAGCATGGTGTTTAAAAAAGAGGCGGGAGAGAATATCAAACAGTATATCAGGAATGTGCGTATGGAGAAGGCAAAAGAACTCCTGTCCGGCACGCAGATGTCTGTGCGCGAGATCGGCGGGCATGTCGGCTACAGAAATATGTCCTACTTCTCCAGATGTTTCCGGCAGCAGTTCGGCAGCAGCCCGGAGAGTTACCGGAGAGAGAACCAGGCGGGAACAGCGTGAGTTTTCCCCATCCGCCGGATAAAGTTTTACAACTTCTGTAAGTTTGTTGATAACCCTGTTTTCTGCGGAAAACATATTGCAAACTCAAAATCATAATGTTATCTTTTAAGGCATCCAAAGCAAGGTCTGAGCTGCGGATGCCTTTTGCTGTATCAGGCTGCCTTTTCCCGGGAACAGCCGAAAACATTTCCATGATCCACAGGGCAGTATCGCCCGGAAATCCAGAGAAATCCGAAAGGTCAGAAAGTGGGATCGGAAAAAGGATCAGAAAATGAGACGGGTTCCGCTTTTATATTCCGGCGGAACATGGTAAGATGAAGGAGGGAAGAACCGGAAGGAGTTCGAGGATATGGCAGAGAAAGATGAATATATCAAAGAAGCATACGAAGACCTGAAAAAACTGAGTCTGGACGAGCAGAAACGGCTGGAGTACGAAGTGAGGCAGAAGGCGATCCGGGATCATAATTCGCAGATGAAGAGTGCGGAGAGACGAGGGGAGAAACGAGCAAACAGAGAATAGAGCATATAAGCGAACATAAAAAATTGCAGCGGACTTCGCCAATCTCGAACAAAGGATATCGTGGGATAGAAATCGAGAGTGGAATGAAAGTTCCGCCCTTTTTTTATGAAATTTCTGTGAATAGTTACATGAATATGAGGATATTATCATACCCGGATACCTTGGGGGAGGGTATAATTTTACACAGAAATAACTGGAATAAATGGCAGGACATGGAAAAACAGGGAAGGATGAGTATGAAAAGGAGAATATGTGGGACGCTGTTGGCAGTTGCCGTGGTATTGACTTCGGTGAATTTTCCGGCAGCTGCAAATGCAGAAGATAACAGCTCTGATCCCGGCGTTGCAGTGACGGTGACAGGGGGATCAGAAGAAGATACAGAACAAAAAGACGGGCTGCAGACGATCCATGTGTCAGCGGCTAATTCCTGTGGGGAAGACGCGGTCCTTCGGACTTACCTCGAAAATGCAGAAGATGCCTCGGCTGACACAGAGACAGAAGCGCTGGATCTGAACGATGCAATGAAAGACGCGCTCACGCTCGCGGATGGGACCAACACCGCGCTTGACGCACAGTGGGTGGAGAAGACGGACGACAGCGGCAATGTGACGGCGCGCTATCTGGAAGCGGCGCTTCCGGCAGGAGCGTCAGCAGCCTTTGATATGCAGTTGATGTATCGCACCGATGAGGCAAACTACACCAAGAGGACAATCGTGCAGGCGAAGGCTTTTGTGAACGAGCAGGATGTCACCCAGGCTTCGGATCAGGAAGACGAGGACAATGAGACCGAGGTCATGTGGGAGATGGTGCAGAGCCATGATGTGAGTGAGACCGCGGAAGAAAGTGAGGGTGTGACGGAGACAGCGGCAGCAGAGACTGAGGCAGCAGCGCTGCTGAATACAGACGGAACGTCAGCACAGGCTGATGAGAAAACAGGCTGTTTTTATTATGTGCCAAGTGACGACTGGATAAATAATGGATATACCATACGTGCTAATATGCGACTTCAGGGTGAGGGCTATACAGATCAAACCTCGAGGTGGAGCATTATAACAATGACAGACAGTGGTAGGACACTGAATGGAAAATCTATATATGTGGCTGAATTTACTACAACACAGGATACAGGCGATATCCCTTATGGCGGCATTTATACCCTTCAAATTCAGGCGTATAGCGGAGAGACCCATAAGGGCCAGGTTGTTCCTATTCAGAATTACTGGACATCTTTAGGTGTGTTTAACGGAAAACTTTGGGATGGAAGCAATTGGGTTGACTTTATCCCTGATGTTGTGAGTCTGGCAGGCACAGAACTGAAGTTTGTCGACATGACACAAGAACTTTCAGAGGGCTCTGTGACAGCGGTATTCCGTACAGATAATAATAATCAGAGTGATACATATACAATTAATGGAACTTTTCGGGTACCGGAGGATTATAACGGAACAGAAGAGTATACAGAAGTTCAATTGAACATAAACAACCAGTCAACACAATGGTACTCTCTTAAAGAACTGGTTCAGGAAGAAAATACATGTTATTACTATGGAGTGACAGAACTTCCGTCAGGCGAACTCATCAGCAGATGGGCGGCTGAAACAACAGGGAATGAATCCATTAGCGGACGGACTTTATATTTCTATTCGGGAAATTTTAGCCTGAATGATACGATTATCATTGCAGGAAAGGAAGAAAAAATATCTGAAAGGTATATAGGAAGTGTAAATACACTCTATTATAAAATACCAGATGATATTTCGGCAGATCAGGAGACAATTATTACTGTTGTTCATGAAAGTACGACCTATCATTTTATGTGGAAGGATCTTACAAAGAATAAGGTCGCGGTATCGGACAATGTGGCGGAAGTATCCGGCATACAGTCATCAGAGAAAACGGTCTATTTTGATGCAACGCTTTCGAAACTGTATTATGGAATATCTAAGACAAATTCAAGTGGTGGTGCGGATAATACGCCTGGGGAAACTCCCGGTAAAGCTTCAGGCAATGCAATACCGGCTTCAGAAGATGGAAATGTATATTACTGGATGAGAAAAGACCAGAATGACAGCGGACAGAAAGGCACCATGACGAAAGTAAACGATAACCTTTATAAATGCACTGTCCCGGCAGGATATACAGAGATTACGTTTGCTGCTTATCCCTATGATACTGCTAATGCCGGAATTGCATGGAATGGAGACGGAACAGACTGGCTTGAGATTCCGGCATTTGAGGAGCCGTGTTTTTATGCGGATTCGGGAGATTCTGTTACATATTATTCTGAAGAAGGTAATACCCGGGGCGGATACTGGGATGAAAAAGGCGCGTTAAGAGATGCTGAAAAAGGCAAAAATACAGATGTAGTAGATATAAAAAGTGAGGCATTTGAAAAAGAAGCGGATACGATGTATGTCAACTCTACATTCTATGATTACTATACGGATTATGAATTAAACGGCTGTAATCGGGATAATTATGAGGGTGAAAACGGTACATCTCAGAGAAACTGGGTAACATTCCGGCAATTTGATCAGGCACTGAGTGATTACTACAGAGAGAACAACGTACAGCTTCCGATTTATACGGGCCATTTTCAGTTGAATGAAGACCGCAATCAGTTCCAGCACATAGCAGACACGCTGAATTTATTTGGCTGGAATAGCAATCAATCCAGTGATGATTATAAAAAATTTCTGTCTACCAATAACTCAGTGCTGAACATTCGAGGAGAGAAGAATGACAGTGATGGAACTCCGTTCTATGATTATGCGGCATGGGGGCTGGTAAGTGATCAGTTGGAGAATGAAGAGTTATATACATCGGAAAGCGAGACGCTGGAACCACATTTTAATAAAGCATTTCTTCTTGGAGAAAACAGTAAAAATGCTAAATTGGGAGAAGTGTATGAAAATGTATCGTTTCCATTTAAAAAGGTAAAAAATGCGGATGGAGTGGATTATTGGACTTTCGACAGCGCAGAGACAACTCTTGCGATGAGAAAGGATACGTCTTCAGATGACTACTATTTGAAAGATGTAGGCAATCAGGACTGGGCGCGAAACGTGAACAGCACAGGAGAACAGGACTGGGACGATACTTGGGATAATGGAACTCAGCATGCAACTTCGACAGAATATGGATTTTTCCCGTTTAATGAAACAAGCACCGGATCAAGCGGAGTTACATACAATTATGGATTCGGAACTAAAATAGAGTTTAATTTCCGACTGACGGAGGATGGGACCGTTCTTGCTGAAGATCCCAACAGCCCAGGGGGAACGAAAGAAGTCCCTATCACTTTTGAGTTTTCAGGTGATGATGATGTGTGGGTATTTATTGACGGAAAACTGGCGCTTGACGTGGGCGGTGCTCACGGAAGAGTGACCGGAAATCTGAATTTTAAAGATAAAACTGCTACCGTCAGCCATGTCAAGGCAAGTGCGGCAGATAATACCCAGGGAGCAGACAAAACTTCAAAATTTGAGATTCAAGGTGAGAACGGTTCTATCCACACCCTCACCATGTACTACATGGAACGCGGAATGTGGGAGTCGAACATGAAGATAACCTTCAACTTCCCGGATGAGAATCTGTTTGAGGTAGAAAAACAGGTGGATACCACAGACGTCAACACAGATATTTTTGATGAGGAGCTGTTTACAAATACAGATTCCTTTGCATTCAATATCAAGAATGCAGTGACACACTGGGGTGAGAAGGAGGTTAGCGGCGAAGAGACACAGTCAGTAGAATTCAACAGTACATTTAGGAATGACACTGTTCACCCATCTGTCACGGATAATTTGTTTCAACATGAAGATAGTAAGGATGGACATAATGATGTGGTACACTGGCGGGCCCGCTATGAAGATGATGCGGATGGTACATATAAAGACAAGCGATGGGGAATCATTAGTCGGGAAAATGGAAGTTCTGTAAATATTGAAGACCAGGAATATCTGAGTTTTGACTTTTATTTTGATGATGACAGAATCCCGTCTCTGAATAATATGCGCGTCTGCTTGGAGGATATAAACGGAAAAACATGTGATGTGAAGCTGTCTTCCCAGAATACATTCGGTTCGGCAAGTCTTACTTCCAGGACATGGAAGACGATCCGGGTATATTTGGACAGGATACCTGGGATCGATACGATTGACAAAACCAAAATTGCGAAGGTAAAACTGGCGTTCCGTTATGAGCGGGATATCTATCTGGATAATATTGTTTTTGAGCCGCAGACTACCATGGATGTGATGACGGGCTTTACTGTACAGCAGGCAGATATTCCGGACTATGGTTCTGTTCAGGCTAATAGAGATGCGTGGGGAGCTGCTGCACTGGTGAATCCGACAGGAGCTGTCTATACTGTAACAAACGAGAACGGCGGGGAAACTACATACGGACGAATTGGCGCCAGCGGAGAATTCTCACTTGGTGATGGTGATACAGCAAGCTTCAGTAATCAGTTCCGGATCGGAAGTTATATCTATCTGGAAGAAACAGGTTTGAACAAAGAGGCATTTACAACATCCTGGAGCCTGTATGACAATGGTGTTCCGGTTACGTCATATGGAAGTGGTGATTCTGTGATAAATCCGTCTACAGAATCAGGGCTGGTAAATCAAAAGGGATATGCTCTGGAGGATGGACGGACGGAAAAGAAAGACACCAATTCACCGGCAGCAAACTATAACCTGGAAGAAGATACATCAGAGCCATCTATTGTTTTCCGCTCTTATACGAACCCTGACAGCCGGGCAATTGCGACAAAGCTGAAAGCTGTTGTGGTGAATAAAGTAAATACCGGAAGTATTTCTATTACAAAAGAAGCCGCAGACAATTCGCCAATATTAGGGGAAGCGGAATACACATTTAAGATCACATTTACAAACATTGCCGGATCTTCGCTGGAATCAGAACCGATTATCGTTGAGGTGAAAGTGAAAGCGGGAGAGACGGAGACTATTACAGGTATTCCGATCGGTACAGATTACGTGATCGAGGAAGTTTCACCGACAGACGGTTCCCGTCTGGAGAGCATTGTACTTCCGGAAGAAAATGAATATGTGGAGATTGTGAACAACACGGTGCATGGTCTACTGATGAAAGATGCTTCAGAAGGGGATGCCACAAAGTTTGTATTCAAGAATACAAAGCGACCGCTGATCGATATCAGTGTAGAGAAGATGTGGCAGGATGGCAGCGGCGAAGATATATCCGACAGTATTGATTCATCAATCTATATCCAGCTGCAGAGAAAGTATACAGAGAATGGAACAGAGCACCCATTTGAAGTTGTAGAAATCAACGGACAGTCTTACATCCAGATCCAGAAAGGATATGAAGGATGGAAATATGAATTTACCGGACTTGAGAAATATCAGGACCAAGACTGTAAGATACCGTATACATACCGCGTTGTGGAGGGCACGATCGGAGATGACGGAGAGTTCCAGCCGACAGATGAAGGCGGGATTATTGTAATAGACGGTCAGGAGTATGTAGTTGACTATCAATGCAAAGAGATAGGAGATGGCATACAGGACTCAGAAACAACAGATGACATTACCGGAAATGATGAGTCAACTCAGAGTCAGACCTTTACAGCGACGATCATCAATAAGATCCAGTCCAAGACGAATCTGAAGATTGTGAAGGTAGACGCATCTGCTACAGAAAAGAAACTTGGTGGAGTGGAATTTACACTGGAAAAAGGAAATGAGGGTAGTACGTCAGAAAACTTTATTTTAGATACATCCTTCGGTACAAATGGTTCGGTTGTAATGATTACCGGATCCGAAGAAAATGATACAATTCCCGGAGAGGCACAAATCAATGATCTGGAGGAAGGCATTTATCGGATAACAGAGACAAAAGCAGCTGCCGGATACAGTCTTCTGAAATCACCATTGTACCTTGTAATTGACAGGGAGCATGGCTGCACGATCCAGGAAGGAAGTTCGGAACCGCAGAATATCAATGTAGACGCGGATACCAATACGATAACCATCACCGTATCCAACCGTCTCCTCTTCGAGCTTCCATCCACCGGAGGATATCTCCGGGCTTATATGATAGCTGGAGGTCTTGCCCTTGCGGGGCTCGCACTCTTCATCTATAGATTGCAGAAACGAAGAAAGGGGGCAGGGGCTCCCGGGAAATAGCGGAGCAGTCAAAGAACAAAGAAAAAATATTTCTGAAAGAGAGGGAAACAAGGGATGAAAATCAAGAAATTGAAAAAGGTCTTAGCCGGTATGCTGAGTGCGGCTATGGTAATGTCCACGATGGCAGTGACAGCGTTCGCTGCCGGATCGGATACGATCCTGAAGGACACAGGAAGTCTGACAATCAACAAATATGAAGGAAACACTACAGGCAAACCATTAGAAGGTGTAGAGTTTACGATGTATAAGATCGCAGACATCACTCAGACGGTAAGCAACGGTGTTGTAGATACAAAGGCAACTCCTGTTGAGGAGATTGCTGACAAGCTGACTGCAGAAGAGCTTACAAGTATTGCCAACGGTTCCACATCATCAGAGGAATGGGCTGCATTACTTCAGCAGATCAGTCTTGAGGATCTTACAGAGCATACTAATGGTACAACAGGTTCAAATGGTCAGGTTGTGTTCTCCAATGTACCGATTGGTATTTACGCGGTTGCTGAGACAGATGCTCCGAGTCAGGTTATTTCAAAATCAGCAAACTTTATTGTTTCCATTCCGATGACAACAGATGATGGGGACAGCTGGAACTATGATGTTGTAGCTAATCCAAAGAATGCAACAGCATATGGTGGTATCAGCCTTCTGAAACAGGGCAAGACAGGAAATCGAAATGCATCAGCACTTGTGGGTGTCGAATTTGTTCTTCAGCAGCAGGTTGAGGGGAATTGGTCAACGATTCAGAGTAATCTGACAACAGACGGAAGTGGTGTTATCAATGTTCAAGACCTTTCTCCGGCAACTTATCGCTTTGTTGAGGTTGATCTTGGTGAGAATGACGGATATATTCTTGATGGAAAAGCTACCTATGAATTTGAAATTCGTCTTGTTGATGGAGAATCACATATCTTTTATGATGCAAATGGAGATGGAGAAAAAGAAGATCAGAATGGGGATGGATCAGTAGGCTATACTATCAATGCTCTTAATGAGAAACCAACGCTTGAGAAGACTGTTAAAGATGGTGATAATTGGGACGATGAGACAGATGCTTCTATTGGAGATACGGTAACATGGAAAGTAACAGCATCTGTCCCGTCAAAGGTTAATGAACTGAAAGAATTCAGCCTGAAAGATACGATGTCTCAGGCATTAACATGGGTTTCAGAAGAAGAAGCTCAGTTAACGATCACAACAGATCCTGGAGTTGAACTTACAAGAGATACGGACTATACTTTAACCGTTCCTCAGAATAATACAGCAGGCGGATCCTGGACAATTAGCTTTACGCAAGTCGGAAAAAATAAGCTTGCAGCAAGCAACGTTACAAGTATTGATGTGACATTTAATACGGTTCTGAATGCTAATGCATCCGTAGGAAGTGCAGGAAATCTGAATACTGGTGAGCTGGATTACTCCAATGCGATTTATCCGACAGAAGATCCGTCTAATCCGAACGCTGGCAAAGAGCCGGGGAAGGACGTTATTACAGATCAGGCAATTGTATATACATTTGCTCTGGGCGTAGAGAAAGTTGATGGAAGCACAAAAACTCCCCTCGCGAACGTAACATTTGATCTTTATTCATACGAAGGTGAAGAAGCAAATGTAACAGAGGACATTCTGGAGTCTTCTGGAACACCGATCAGTGTGGCTCAGACTGAGGCAGGAGTAGGTCACTATGTTGTAGATGGAGCAGGAAATGCTACACTCACAACAGATGCAGAAGGAAATATCGTTGTAAATGGTCTTAAAAATGGAAATTACTATCTTGTAGAGACAAAGACAAATGACGGTTATAATCTTCTCAAAGAACCTGTAAAAGTAGAGATTGATGTGACATTTGCAACAACGACAAGTACTGTTACAAATACCGATGAATATGGAAATTCTACAAGTACTACAACAGTGACAACAAGTACTTTCGAAGGCGGCAAAGATAATACCGGTACATACGAGATCGAGGTTCAGAACAACAAAGGCTTCCAGCTTCCGACAACTGGTGGCACTGGAACAATCCTTGCATCTCTCATCGGTATCCTGCTGATGGGCGGCGGAGCGTTCGTATTCTTCTCTTCAAGAAAGAAGAAAAACGCATAATAACAAAAATTAGATAGTCTTTTTCATTTTTACTTCATTCATAGGAGAGATGTGCATCGCATGTCCCTCCTATGAGACTTTCAGCCAGAATCCACTGACAGGTGCCGGATAGGCAGAGCAGTGGGGGCTGGCTGAGAGCCTCATAAGAAGGCGGGAAAGGACAGGGGATATATGAAGAGATTAAAGACCATATTTGCCATTCTTATGTTCGCGACAGGCGTCGGTATTGCGGCTTATCCCATTGTCAGCAATATGCTTTATGAGCGCAATGCAACACAGGTTGTAGAATCATATGACGACACTGTAAAAGAGATGGATCAGGAGGAGATCGATGCGGCAAAGGAGGCGGTACGCAAGTATAACGAACAGCTTCAGTCAGCGATCGTCCAGGATGAGAACGGTGAGGGACAGCAGGCGGGGGATAGTTACGTGGATATGACCGGTGTGGGAGAGAGCATCGGTTATATTACCATACCGAAGATCGATCTGGAACTTCCGATCTATGAGGGCAGCAGTGCTGAGGTACTGCAGAAGGGCATCGGGCATATGGAGCAGTCCTCCTATCCGATCGGCGGTGAGGGGACACACAGTGTACTTACCGGACACAGGGGCCTTCCGGATGCAGAGCTGTTTACTCATCTGGATGAGATGGAAGAGGGAGACTGTTTCTATCTGCATGTTCTGGATGAGATCCTGGCGTACCGTGTGGACCAGATCAAGGTCGTGGAGCCCAATGAGACGGGGGACCTGGATATCATCCCCGGGGAGGATTACTGTACTCTGGTCACATGCACGCCGTATTCGATCAATACTCACCGTCTGCTTGTGCGCGGAGTGCGCACGGAGTATAATGGTGAGCTGGAGAGCGATGTCCGGTATCAGGAGCTGCAGACAGGTACTGTTGCCCGGAGACTGATCGATGTACTGCCGTGGCTTCTTGTGGCCGGCACTGTTTCAATCGGCACGGAAGGGATCCTGCTCTGGCTTCTGATCCGGAGAAAGAAAAAACGTGAGAAAGAGGAATTGCAGGGATTTATGTGATGAGAAGAGCAGTGCAGATAATAGCGGCGGCAGTGTTCCTTGCCGGCGCGGCGGTATTCCTCGGACCATATGTGAACCGCTGGATGGCGGATCAGGACGCCTCGGACGTAATAGAGACTTTTGAGGTTGAAACCGCTGTCGGACGTGAAGACGCCGGAGACAGGGGTGAGGATGTGGACGCCTCAGCAGGTGGAGCAGATTTACAGTCAGAAGATTATGCGGCGGGAGTATCGGCGGAGGCGCTGGCAGCCCTGAGAGAGGAACTTTCCGCCTATAACAGAGAAATCTATGAGAACGGACAGGCAGGTCTTAAGGACCCTTTTTCTTATGAGACGCCGGGATTTGACCTGACAGAGTACGGCTTCAGCCAGAATGTGATCGGCGTCCTGTGGATCCCCAGGATCGAGGAGAACCTGCCCATATACCTGGGTGCGGATCACGACAATATGGCAAAGGGAGCTGCCCTGCTCGGTGAGACGTCCATGCCTCTCGGAGAAACGGATTCGAACACGGTGATCGCGGCGCACAGAGGCTGGAAGGGGATCCCCATGTTCCGGAATATCCAGCAGCTCCAGATCGGAGATAAGATCCAGATCACGACGCCCTGGGATGTCCTGATCTACCGGGTATGTGATCTGAAGATCATATCGCCGGACGATTCCCAGGAGATATTCATACAGGAAGGCCGGGGACTGGTGACGCTTCTGACCTGCCATCCATATCCGCACAATTATCAGCGGTATCTTGTTTTTGCAGAGCGCTCGGCAGAGGAGCCTCAGACGATGGAAGAGGATCTGGAGGAAGTAGGAAAGACCTGGGACCCGTCACCCCGTGAAGTGGAGGATATCTCAGGGGAAGAGCCGGCAACAGTACAGATAGATCCCGCTGCGCTGAGCGTGTCCCTGACGGATGGTATGGCGGAGTCAGGGGCAGGTTACTCGAATCTGCAGATCTGGCTTGAGACGTATGGGGTATGGATATTGTTGGCGGTAGTTCTTATAGTTGTTGTGTCAGCAGTGATTCTGACAGGACGCCGGAAGAGCGGTGCTGTGAAAGGGTCGGATATCGGTATGACGGATCAGGGAAAGGAACATCGGAAGAATAGACGCAGGAGAAGGAGAAGAAAAAGGTGAGTGGAACGAGATATGCCGGAAAAGCCCGGCTGGTAACAGAAGAAGTAGAGAAAGTGATCGCGGGAAAACAGTCCTGCGTGGAGAAGATCATGATGGCATTCCTTGCGGGCGGGCATATCCTGATCGAGGATATTCCGGGAGTGGGAAAGACAACACTCGCGGTAGCGTTTGCCCGCGCTATGTCTCTGGATCAGGGACGCGTACAGTTTACTCCGGACGTTATGCCGTCGGATATCACAGGATTTTCCATGTATGATAAAGAAGACGGAAGGTTCCATTACCATCCGGGAGCAGTCATGTGCAATCTTTTTCTGGCGGATGAGATCAACCGTACATCAGCGAGGACTCAGGCGGCGCTCCTGCAGGTGATGGAAGAGGGGACAGTGACTGTTGACGGGGTCACCTATCCGGTGCCGGAACCGTTCCAGGTGATCGCAACAGAGAACCCGATCGGTTCGGTGGGAACGCAGATGCTGCCGGAATCCCAGCTGGACCGTTTTATGATCTGCGTGGTCATGGGATACCCGAGCCGGAAGGATGAGATCGAGATACTGACAGGGAATGCGGGATATCCGTCACTGCGGGAAATGCGGGCTGTGGTCACAGCGGATGAACTGGTCCGGATGCAGGCGGAGACGAGAGAGGTGTTTATCCATAAGGTGATCTATGACTACATCGTGTCTCTGGCCGAGGCGACCAGGGATCACCCTATGCTTGCGTTGGGATTAAGCCCCCGCGGTTCGCTTGCGGCAGTGCAGATGGCGAAGGCGGCCGCATATATGGACGGGCGTACGTTTGCAGTGCCGGATGACGTGGCGCGTGTATTCGGAGATATTGCAAGACACCGTGTGATCTTAAATGCCCAGGCAAAAGCATCCCGGGTGTCAGCGGACGATGTGCTGGCAGAGATCCTGGAGTCTGTAAAGAAACCACGGCCGGAGAAGAGACAGAAATGAGGGGAAAGAAACAGAGAAAACCAGGCGGTAAGACGGGGGCGGGAGCTGGAGGCGGTGTAAAAAGCAGGATCCTGTATGCGGCGGCAGTGTTTGCAACACTTGCGGCGGCAGTGACCCACGATGCGGAGTTCCCCCGTTTCCTGCTGGGATTTGAAATCCTGCTGGCGGCGGCGCTGTATGTCTGTGTGCGTACGCTGGCGTCAGGCCTGCAGGCGGAAGTCCGGCTCCCGTCTGCGGCGATGCGCAGGGGAGAGCTGTTTGAGATCCGTGTGGCTCTCAGAAACCGCCGTATCCTCCCTGCGGCAGATGTGACAGTGGAAGTAGCGTGCCGGGATATGTTTACCAGCGAGGTCAGTACGCTCAGGTCTCCGGCAATGGTGGACGGCAGGGGAAGGGCTGAAGTGGTATTCCGGCTGAAAGCGGAGCACTGCGGTGTGGTAAGTATTGCGGGCAGTGACGTGCGGGTGAAAGATTATCTGGGCCTGTTCTGCGGGCAATGTAAAGTGTGTTCTTTTACAGCCGAATATACCTCTCTGCCCAGGTGGGAGACCGGGGAGAATGAGGAAAACCGGATGACCGGAAAAGCGGCAGGAGGAGAAGACAGCAGCGCCTGCCGCGCAGGGGAAGATCTCTTGGAGGCTGTGGATATCCGTGAGTATCGGAAAGGGGATATGCTCCACAGTATCCACTGGAAACTGTCCGCACGGTTTGACCAATGGATGGTGCGCGACCCGGGAGATACATCAGAGACAGCGCTCCTTGTCTTTCTGGATCTGTATCCGGGAGAAAACGGAGTTTCCCGCAGTGAGCTGGATACTTTTTATGATAAAGCGGCGGATATATCCTGGGAAATGATGCGCTCCGGACTGCGCCATGATGTGATCTGGGCGAGGGAGCAGATATTAGTCCGCTATACGGTCAGGGATGAGGCGTCTTTCCGTGAGATGCTGATGGCGCTGATCCATACGCCGCTGTCTGAGATCCATACGGATCTTAATACACTTTATAAGGAGCAGTCTGAGGATGAGACATATACAGAAGCAGGGCGGCTCTCGCTTGCGCAGACAAAGAGCAGCAGCCCGGACAGCTGATAAACTGCATAAGGAAAGTGCGGAAACCATGCTCCTGCCCGAAGGGAAGGAACTGATCCAGTCGCAGACAGGGCGGTTCCGTCCATATCTGTGGTGTGCGGTGTCCGGTATCCTGCTGCTGCTTGAGTGCGGCGGCCTGCTGGGGATGGCTGTGAGCGGATGGTGCCTGCCGGCGGATCCGATATGGTGGATACCGGCGCTGATCCTGTCCTGCCTGTTGTTTACCGGATTTTACCGATGGGATAAACTGGAGGGAAAGCGCAGATACGGGGTGTTCCTGTTCACGCTGGTTTATGCGGCGGTATTGTTCCTGACACAGGATGCTTTTACGTCAGGTGCAAAGCAGTTCTTAAATGCCGCTGTTTCCGCTGCAAACCAGCAGTACCGCAGCTCAGTGGAGCTTTTTTCTGTTTCGGGGAGCGCCTCTGACCTGAATGTGTTCCTCGCGGAACTGACAGTCCTGCTTGCCTTTGTCCTTGGAGCGGTGACCGTGTGGCGGCCGGATGCGCTTGTGCTTGCAGTGATCGAGTTTCCCCTTCTTGCAGTTTTTTTTCTTTTTGCCTGTTCGCCGTCGATCCTTCCGCTGTTTGCACTGATGTTTGCGGCGCTCGGCGTGCTAGCGGCGTCGCGGTCCTGGCGGCGCAGAAGTTTATGGGGCGGAGACGGAAGCGAACAGAGGCGCCGGAATCTGGAATGTTTTGAAAACGTACAGAAGAAAGTTCTTCTCGTGGTGGGATCAGCGGCGTTTCTCCTGTCTATATCTGCGTTTTATCTTGTAAGGCCGGTCCTGAGCGTACAGCTTGAGAAAGCGGAGAGTGCAGCTTCACGGATCGAGACTGGGATCATGGAACAGCTGCTCGGACTGCTGCCCCAGACCGGGGCGGGGAGTATCCTTATGACAGCTGAAACAGAAGGGCGGGGAGTGCAGGACGGTGCTCTTGGGGACACGGACGGATATGCGGTCGGTTCTCTGGAGGACCTGAAGGTTACGGTTTCTGAGCAGCCGGCAGAGACAGTATATCTGAAAGGATTTATCGGAAGCAGTTATGGAAGCAACCGATGGCAGGGCCCGTCAGAGGAGCATTTTAAGAGTGCGGCGATGAACTGGCGGACGGAAGATGATCCGATGCTTTATACCCAGAACCTGCCGTTTTTGCGCACGATGTATGCGCAGGGAAGTATGTCGTCAGGGCAGGATGTGGCAGATCAGCCGGTGACCGGCGAGCCGGCATCCGGACAGCAGGCGGCGGAGATGACAGTGGAACGGCTGAACGCATCATCGGAATATACGTATGTTCCGTATAACGCTTATCTGAATGAGTATTATGAACTGTCCGGCGGAGACGGGGCGGTACTGGGGCAGGATGTACAGGATGATATTTTCCCTTTCTATGCAGAGGCAGACTGCAGTCCGGTCCTTGAGGCGTGGGATAAAAATGAAGAAAATTCCAGTGTGCTGGACCGGACGGAGGCTTCTTATGATGCTTACACGCAGCAGCGGTACCTGGAAGTCCCGGACGGCCTGGAAGATCTGCAGGCTGTGTGCGCTGAGCAGGACTTTCAGTGGAAAGATGAAGACGAGTGGATGAAGGAGCAGGGGCTGGTCCCGGAAGAGCTGGAGAAGATTGAAAACTTTGTGATCACCTATCTGAATGAACATTACACTTATGATATCCATGCCGGGGCAGTTCCTGAGGGTGAGGATTTTCTCCGCTATTTTCTTGAAGAGTCAAAAACCGGATACAGTACACATTTTGCAACGGCAGCTGTAGTTATGTTCCGCATGTGCGGCGTGCCGGCCCGCTATGTGGCGGGATATGCCGCTCCCGCGGAGCTTTTCACCGCTCAGCCGGACGGGACATACACGGCAGTGCTGCAGGCGGATAATTCCCACGCCTGGGCCGAAGTTTACGAACCGGGGATCGGCTGGAAACCGGTGGAGACGACCCCTGGAGCGCTGGGGACGAAACAGGAAGTCGAAATGCCCCGGACAGATCAGGAACGGAAAGATCCTTCTGCGGCCGATGAGTCTGACAGTATAGAACCCGGCCTGCTGCAAAAACTGACAGCCTTTCTGTCGGAGGGAAATCTGAGTTCGGTGATCGTTCTGATGGAGATCTCAGTCCTCGTTCTGGGAGCGGCAGGACTGATCAGCAGACGTGTGATGAAACGCCGGATATATCTCGGGAAGAAGAAAAAGGCAGGTGTCAATGAAAATATCAGGAATGTATTCTGCGGCTTCTATGAGCTGCTGCTGTATGCAGGACTGCCTGAGAGTGTACACTCGGATGATCCGGACTTCTGCGAGAAAGCTTTGCAGATATGTGCGGGCAGCGGAAGATCAGCGGGCGGAGCGCAGCAGGGATGTGAAACTGTAGGCAGGGATGAAATAGCAGAGCTCTATATGCTGACATTGAGGGCTGTATACGGCAGAGAACAGTGCGGTGGGAAAGAGCTTATAAAAGCCCGGAAGATATCCGGGAAAGCAGCTGCGTCAGCAAAACGGGGGCTCAGGCCTGCAAAAAGGATAAGGGCTTTTTTGTGGGAAGGATTTTGACTTCCCTGTAGAGTACAGCTGAGAGATAAGGAACATGCTGAGAATAGTTACATGTTTCTGGATTTTTTACTATGTCCTCTTTTTCGGGGTTTTCTTATAATATCATCAGGAAGAAAACCTACAGAAAAGGAGGACATTTATTATGAAAAGAAAGAGACTGATCGCTCTGCTGCTCACAGCGGCGATGACAGCGGGAATGCTTGCAGGATGCGGTGGCTCCGGCGGAGACAGCGACGGGGGCGATGCAGACGGCGGCAAAGAGGCGACAGGCAAGGTTTATTACCTGAACTTTAAGCCGGAGCAGGCAGACCAGTGGGTAGAACTTGCAAAACAGTATACAGACGAGACGGGCGTACAGGTAGATGTCCAGACAGCGGCGTCCGGTACATATGAATCCCAGTTAAAGTCAGAGATGGCAAAGGATGAGGCTCCGACACTCTTCCAGGTGAACGGGCCGGTCGGGCTGGCGACATGGAAGGATTACTGCTATGACCTCTCTGACAGCGCGGTTTACAAAGATGTATCAAGCGATGACTACGTGCTCAAAGACGGGGACCAGGTACTGGGGCTTGCGTACGTGATCGAGACATACGGCATCATCTACAACAAGGCGATCCTGAACGACTACTTCGCAGCTGACTGGTCCACAGTGAAATCAATTGACGACCTGAATAATTTCGAGGCGCTGAAGGCTGTTGCGGAAGAGATCCAGGCGCACAAAGACGAGCTCGGGGTACAGGGCGCGTTTACATCCGCGGGTATGGATTCTTCTTCTGACTGGAGATTTAAGACACACCTTGCAAACCTGCCGATCTATTACGAGTATCAGGCGGACGGGATCACATCCACAGACGCGATCAAAGGTACATATCTTGACAATTACAAACAGATCTGGGATCTTTACCTGAACAACGCGACCTGCGATCCGTCCATGATCTCTTCCAAGACGGCAGAGGACGCTAACGCAGAATTCAGCCTGGGCGAAGCTGTATTCTATCAGAACGGTACATGGGCATACAACGATGTCAAAGGCAATGAAGTAGCGGACGAAGATATGGGAATGCTTCCGATCTACATCGGCGTGGAGGGTGAAGAAGACCAGGGGCTCTGCACAGGTTCCGAGAACTACTGGTGCGTAAATAAGAATGCTTCCGAAGAAGATATCCAGGCGACGCTTGACTTCATGCAGTGGGTTGTAGAGAGTGACGAAGGACGCGACATGCTGGCGAACGAGATGGGATTTGTCACACCGTTCACCACATTTGCAGATTATCTGCCGGACAATCCGCTCGTACAGGCAAACGAAGAGTACAACGAGGCCGGCAAGATCCCGGTAAGCTGGAACTTCACTACAATGCCGTCAGAGAACTGGAAGAACAATGTGGGCGGCGCGCTGCTTGAGTACGCACAGGGCACAGACGACTGGAACGGCGTTGTGAGCGCATTTGTTGACGGCTGGGCTACAGAGTACGCAGCCGCAAACGCAGAATAAATGATAACAACAATACTGCCAGAGTAACATGTTATTTTTTCATATCCTCTTACTTTATAAAAAGGGCTCCGCATTGCGACGGAGCCCTTATCAGGAAGGAGAAAAGGAAGATGCAGAAAGCAATCAAAAGATATTTTCCCTTATTCGTGCTTCCCACGATGGCCGCTTTCACGATCGGATTCCTGGCTCCCTTTATCCTCGGTGTATGGCTGTCGTTCTGTAAGTTTACGACGGTGACGGACGCAGAGTTTATCGGGATATCCAATTATCTGAAGATCCTGGGCGATAAGGAATTCATCCATGCGATGTGGTTTACAGCGCTCTTTACGGTGGTGACCGTACTTGTGATCAATATCCTGGCCTTCGCGGTGGCACTGCTGCTGACGAAAGGCATCAGAGGAACGAATGTATTCCGCACGGTATTCTTTATGCCGAACCTGATCGGAGGCATTGTGCTCGGATACGTATGGCAGCTCCTTTTAAACGGCGTTCTTGCCACGTTCGGGCGCACGCTGACTTATTCGGAAGTATATGGGTTCTGGGGACTGGTGATCCTGGTCTGCTGGCAGCAGATCGGCTATATGATGATCATCTATATCGCGGGTATCCAGAACGTGCCGGGCGATCTCATCGAGGCGGCGAAGATCGACGGGGCAAGCCCCCGGCAGATCCTGCGCCATGTGACGATCCCCATGGTCATGCCGTCGATCACCATATGTACGTTCCTGACCCTGACGAATTCATTCAAGCTGTTCGACCAGAACCTCGCGCTGACCAACGGCGCCCCGTCCAAGATGTCCGAGCTGCTGGCGCTGAATATTTTCAATACGTTCTACGGCAGGGCGGGCTGGGAAGGCGTCGGCCAGGCGAAAGCGGTCGTATTCTTCATTATGGTCGGGGTCATTGCCCTGATCCAGAATAAACTGACAAGATCGAAGGAGGTGCAGCAGTAATGGGTGCAAGAAAAGCAAAACACGGGCTTCCGCTGACGATATTTTTCTCGGTCTTAAGTCTGCTGTACGTTTATCCGATCGTGCTTGTCATCATCAATTCATTCAAGAAAGATGTGTATATCAGCAGGATGCCGTTCAAGCTCCCGCTGGATAACCTGTTCGTGGGGATTGAAAACTATATCCGGGGGATTGAGAAGAGTGGTCTTCTGCCGGCGTTCGGGTGGAGCCTGTTTATCACGGTGTTTTCCGTAGCGGCGATCATCCTCTTCTGCTCCATGACAGCGTGGTACATCAGCCGGGTGGATACGAAAGTGACAAAAGCGATCTACATGCTCTGCCTGTTTGCCATGATCGTGCCGTTCCAGATGGAGATGTATACCCTCTCCAAGATCGCCAATATGCTGAAGATGGGCAATCCGTGGGGGATCATCGTGATCTACCTCGGCTTCGGCGCGGGACTTTCTATCTTTATGTTTACCGGATTTATGAAGTCGATCCCGCTGGAGATCGAGGAGGCGGCCATGATCGACGGCTGCACGCCGGTCCAGACATTTTTCCGGGTGGTCATGCCGATCTCAAAACCGACCTGTGTGACGGTTACGATCCTGCAGGCGATGTGGATCTGGAACGATTATCTCCTGCCATCGCTGGTACTTGACCAGAGAAAATACAAGACGATCCCCATGGCGGTACAGTACCTGAAAGGCGGGTACGGCTCCGTTGATATGGGCGCTCTGATGGGGACGCTCGTGATCGCCATCGTCCCGATCGTGGTCTTCTATCTCTTCTGCCAGAAATATATCATCGAAGGCGTGGTCGCCGGCGCGGTGAAAGGATAAAACAGCGCGTTTTTCTTGAGGCGGAAAGTCCTCTGTGATATACTGGTAACGTATATGGGAGGATGGTTACAAATGCTGACGATTCTGATAGCAGATGATGAAAAACTGGAGAGGAACGGGATCAAATTCCTGCTGAAACGGGAGAAAGAGGAATTTCAGATCTTAGAAGCGGTGAATGGCAAGGACGCGCTGGGCGTTCTTGCCTCTCATCATATTGACCTGCTTCTGACGGATGTGAAAATGCCCTATATGAACGGACTGGAATTGTCCGCTCATGTAAAGGAGAATTATCCGGAAGTGGAGATCGTCATATTCAGCGGGTACAATGACTTTACATATGCCCGCGAGGCGCTCCGGTACGGCGTGGTGGATTATGTCCTGAAGCCGGTGGATCCGGAGGAGTTCCATAAGACGATGAGCCGGGTGACTGAACATATCAGAGAGCGCATGGCGGACCGTGAGAGGCAGGACCGCCAGGAAGATTATCTGAAGAAATATTTCCTTCAGGAGTGGCTGTATACGGAGAGCGGGCGCAGCAGGGAGAACCTGGAAGCGCTGACGGAGGATCCGGGCGATATCCTCAACCGCTGCACAAGGATGATCCTGGCCGGTTCGGCAAATGCGTTTTTCGAGACGGAAGAGGAGCATTTTATCGGGAATCTGAAAGAGAGGATCCAGAGGGAGTTTTACTATATTAACCTGAATTCGAATGAGTCTCTGTTTTTATTTGCAGAGAAATATACAGACTATGCTCAAGTTGCGGAGAGCCTGTATCAGTTCTTTGCCCAGCAGTATGACAGCGAATGCTACTTCGCCGTCAGCCGCGAAGTGCAGGGATGGCAGGATTTCCCGGCGGAATTCCAGGAACTGGAAAGCCTGATGAGCGGACAGTTCTATCAGCCTGCGAAGCATGTGGCGGTTAATGGCGAGAAAGATGATCCGGCAGAGCATGTGACAGAGCCTGACTCTGAGCTGACTGAGCAGATATCCAGGGATATCCGCTATAAAGACGCAGTGCGTCTGCGTCAGGATTTCCGGAAACTGGAGAAAAAGTACCGGCATGAAAAGAAGTTTTCCGAGATGTACGTAAAGTTTGTTTTCTCGGGGATTGTAAAAGATATTTACGAAGAGTTCCCGGAGCTTGGAGAGAAGCCGCTGGCGAGAAAAGTGGAACGGATTTACCGATGCAGGCAGATCGGAGATATCCTGGATATCGTGGACGATGCTGTCTGTGAGTTTGAATCCTGTCTGAGCGAACAGCAGGATGGGATCCGCCGGGAGGTCGCGCAGGTGAAGAATTATATCCTGCATCATTACAGTGAGGGCAACTTAAGCCCGGATCATCTGGGGCTATGGTGTACCTGTCGCCGGGATACCTGAGCACTGTGTTTAAGGAAGAAACCGGTGTGACGATCAACCGGTATGTGAGGGAAGTCCGGATGAACAAGGCGAAAGAACTGCTTGAAAATACGAACATGAAGATTTCGGCGATCAGCTCAGAGGTGGGCTTCTCCAGCAGTACATATTTCTGCCGGAGTTTCCGTGAGTTTTACGGAGTGTCTCCGGAATCATGCAGGAAAGGACAGGCGGCGGATGAGGAGGATCTTAAGTAAATTCAGAAATCTGAGATACAGATACAAGATCACATGGCTTGTTCTTGCGGCCGGGCTGCTGCCGGTGGCCATCATCGCTGTTTATTTCCTGAGCGGGATGATCGATACAGTCCGCGGGCAGGAGCAGGAAAATATGTACCGGATCGTGGAGCAGTCTTCTGATACGATCGGCAGCCAGGCGCTGGTCTATGAGAACCTTGTAGATTATCTGTCCTACTCCCAGGAACTCAGGGATATCATTGTCTCCGAACCGGATTCGGATTATGAGACTTATCTCAGGTATACCAGGGTGATCGACCCGCTGCTCCAGATGCCCCAGATCTATCATCAGGAGATCAGGGGCATTACGCTGTATGCGGAGAATATCGAAGTCCCGCACGGAGATATGCTGATGCCGCTCAAAGAAGCGGAATCAGAGAGCTGGTACTCCAGGCTGGATGATACTTCGCATATGCAGTGGACGGTCAGGCTGGGGGCGGAGAATGAGCTTATCGTATCAAGGCGGTTTTATGAGGGGGAGGAGAGTACAGCGGTGCTGTCCATGCGTCTGGACTATGATACGATCCTGCAGCCTTTTGTCAGCCGTATGACGGAGGATATGGGCGGACTGATCACAGACCGGACAGGGCAGACAGTGTACTCCTTTCAGATGCAGGAGGGGAAATATAAACCTGAGAATCCCGAGTCGCTGAAATACCTGCAGGACCATTACAGATGCTTTACAGGAGAGATCGAAGAAACAGGGTGGACGGTCTGTGTCTATCAGCCGCGGACCTTTTTTATGGAAGCCGTGATGGAGCTGATCTTCCGGAGTATTCCGATCCTTGTACTGTGCATCATAGCGCTGACACTTATCGGATACTTATTTGCGGGCAGTATTGTAAAACCGCTGGAGCGCCTGACGGAAAATATGAACCAGATCCAGCTTGGCTTCCGAAAGGTGACGGTAAGCAGCAAGTCTGATGATGAAGTGGGGGTGCTGATCCGTGCATTCCGCAGGATGATGGATGAGATGAACCGGCTGATCTCGGAAGTGTATGAGAGCAAGATCCTTCTGCAGAATACGGAGATGCGTGCCCTGCAGGCGCAGATCAACCCGCATTTCCTGTACAATTCCCTTTCGATCATAAACTGGAAGGCGATCGAGGCGGGCAATGCCGATATCAGCAAAGTGACGCTGGCGCTGTCGACTTATTACCGGACGAGCTTGAACCGCGGGGAGACGATGACATCTGTGGAGAATGAGATCAGTAATATCCGGGCGTACCTGAAGATCCAGCTCATTATGCATGACGACAGTTTCCGGGCAGAGGAGGAGATCGATCAGGATATCATGGAATGCCGGATCCCGAAACTGATCCTGCAGCCCCTGGTGGAAAATGCCATTGATCATGGACTTGACGTGGCGGAAACGGAGGAGAAGATCCTCTGGATCCGGGCGGTCGGAGATGCGGACGGACTGCTGTTCGAAGTAAAAGACAACGGAGCCGGCATGGAGCAGGAGAAAGCAGATGAGATCCTGACGTACCATTCGAGCGGATACGGTCTTCGGAATGTAGCGGAGCGGATACAGGTCCTGTATGGAGATGAGGGGCGGGTAGAGATCACGAGCCGTGTGGGCGGCGGTACGTGTGTTAAGATCAGGATACCCAGGAGAGCAGAGGAAGAGAAATGAACAGCATGAAAAAGTATAAAAAGCCGGTACTGATCGCAGCAGTATGCGTATTGGGAGCACTGGCCGCAGTCCTGGCCTGGCGGGGAAACATCAGGCAGGACGAAGAACAGCCGCCGGAAGACATGGCGCATGAGCGGGCAGAGATCCAGGAGCAGTGGCGCGAAGCGGCGGGCACCCCGCTCGGGAAATACCCGGAAACAGTAACCTATACGCTGGGAAAGGTCGCGGGAGCGAATAACGCGAATCTGCCGGTCGGAGATACCTATGAGGATAATGCCTATACGAGATATCTGAAAAATGTCCTGAATATCCAGAATGAGAATGTATTCGCCCTGGAGGCGGACGGCTCTTATGAAAAGGCGCTGGAGGCTGCGATATCGGACCGTGATATCCCGGACGTCATGGTTGTGAACGGCAGGGACAACCTGATCCGGCTTGTGGAGAGCGGGCTGGTAGAGGATCTTACGGACGTTTATGAACAGTGTACGACAGATACGATCAAAGAAATGTATGACAGCTACGGAGAGTCTCTGCTGGGATCGGCGACATTTGACGGAAAGCTCTATGCGCTCCCGAACTCCGTGATCGACGACGGGGCGATGATGCTCTGGCTGCGGGACGACTGGATCCGCGAGCTGGGGCTGGAAGAACCGCAGACGATGGATGAGGCAATGGATATCGTCAAAGCGTTCAAAGATAATAAGATGGGCGGCGATGAGACGATCGGGCTGGCCTGCAGCATCGGTCTGATCGCGGGATCGAGCGAGACATACGGAGTGGATACCATTTTTACGATGCACGGATCATGTCCGGAAAACTGGATCCTTGACCGGGACGGGACAGTTGTGTACGGCTCCCTGACGCCGGAGACAAAGGAGGCTCTGGGGTACCTGAACCGGCTGTATGAGGACGGGGTGCTGGATTCACGGTTTCTCCTGAGAAAGAGCGAGAATATCGATGATCTGATCGCGAACGGTCAGTGCGGGGCGATCTTCGGGCATTGGTGGGCGCCGAACAATCCGCTGATCCTCTCTTATGACGCGGACCATACGGCAGACTGGAAACCGTATTTCTTTACCGTGGAGCAGGAAAACCAGGTTCCCACTTTCGTATCCTATGACCACTGGATGTACGTGGTCGTGAGAAAGGGCTATGAACATCCGGAGATCGTATGCAAATATGTAAGCGCGATCTTTGACTATTCCCGGTATGAAGATAACCGGTATGCAAGGGAAGTAAATGAATACTTTTCGATCAATGTGGACCCGACCGCCCGGCCGATGAATATTAATGTCGATTACCGGGATGCGCTTTACCGGTCGGGTGAGAATATCAGGAAGGCGCTGACAAATGAGTTGAGCCTGACAGAGCTGTCGGGGCTGGAGCGGTCATATTATGACACGTGCCGGTCGTTTGTCAGCGGGAATCTCACAACGGCAGCCGGGTGGGCGGCATATGCGTCAAGAGTGACTGCGGTCGATGTCCTGACGTCCGGCGGCATGAGGGATGAGGAAACGCTTTTTATGGGGGATGTGGATATGGAGATCCCGCAGGAACTGCAGGATCTGGAGCGGGAGACGTTCCTGCAGATCATTGCGGGGGAAAAACCGCTTGACTATTTCGATGTATTTGTGGAGCAGTGGTATGAAAACGGCGGGGCGGAACTGACGGAAAGAGTCAGAAGCGCCTATGAAGAAGGCTGTCGCACGGAGTGAGCTCAAGGCGGCAGTACGATAGTTTTCCTCGTTATCTTAAGAGACACTCAGGATGGATCCGGCGTGTGTATCCGAACACATGCCCAGAGAGGAGATTGCAGAGTTCCTGGGCATTGATCTGTTGGAAGTGCAGAAGTTGATTGAAGAATAAGAATATTTTTATTGATACAGGGGGATCTGAGAGTGGAACGAAAGTTCCGCTCTTTTTACTTTACAGAATCTCCCGGCGCTATGATTCCGCTAGAAAAATGGCCGGAAAAAAATCCGTTTATTGACAGCTGTACACCTGAATGTTATATTTAGGTTAAATATGAGTAAAATAAACAGCGGGAGGAAAACAATGAAAGACTGAATACAGGATCTGCGCGCAGCATGCGCAGAGAACGTTTTGTTTTCCGGGCGCTGTTTTTTTGCGCAAAAATAAGTTATAGACAAGTTTTATGCAAATGAGAAGGAGAGTCAAAGAAAAAAGGAGATTGTTATGGAAGTTTCATTTTCTGGCTTTTGTGAGCAGGTGTTTTCAAACCCGGTCCTTATGATCACGGTGCTGCTCACACTGGGAGTTATATTTGTAAACGGCTGGACCGACGCGCCGAATGCGATCGCCACATGCATCGCGACCCGGTGCCTGAAAGTCCGGACAGCGATCATGATGAGCGCGGTGTTTAATTTTCTCGGCGTGCTCGTGATGACGAAGATCAACAGCGCGGTGGCGTCCACCATCAGCAACATGGTGGATTTCGGCGGCGAGACGAATGAAGCGCTGATCGCTCTGTGCGCCGCATTGTTTTCCATTGTTGTGTACAGTGTGGCTGCCTCTGTATTCGGTATCCCGACGAGTGAGAGCCACAGCCTGATCGCAGGCCTGTCGGGAGCTGCCATCGCGATACATAACGGCGTCGGCGGGATCAATTTCGCCGAGTGGGCAAAGGTGCTTTACGGCCTGGTGCTCAGCCTGGCGCTCGGCTTCTTTATGGGATGGGTCATCTGTAAGATCATTACCATCCTGTGCGCTGCCGCAGACAGGCGGAAGACGGACGGCTTTTTCAAGGGAGCGCAGATCTTCGGCGCTGCATTCATGAGTTTCATGCACGGGGCACAGGACGGACAGAAGTTTATCGGAGTTCTTTTCCTGGGGATTGCGTTCTGCAACGGCCAGAGCAGCGTTGAGGGCATGCTGATCCCAGTGTGGCTCATGCTCCTGTGCAGCATTGTCATGGGCGTGGGAACGAGCGTAGGCGGTGAGAAGATCATCAAATCCGTGGGCATGGACATGGTCAAACTGGAGAAGTTCCAGGGCTTTTCCGCGGACCTGGCGGGCGCGGTATGCCTCCTGCTCTCCAGCGTGTTCGGTATCCCGGTGTCCACGACGCACACAAAGACCAGCGCCATCATGGGAGTGGGGGCAGTGAAGAGGCTCTCAGCCATCAATTTCGGCGTGGTCAAGGATATGATGCTCACCTGGATCTTTACATTCCCGGGATGCGGGCTGATCAGTTTCGTAGTAGCGAAGATATTTATTGCGGTATTTTAACTGGTTTTATAAAAACATAGGAGGAAAGGAAAATGGCAAAGAAACAGGATTCATTTTATTTTGATAATTTTATCGCGTGCGCGGAGGATTCATGCCGCGCGGCGGAGATGCTCAAAGGGACGCTGGAAGATTTCCGTACCGAGGGACTCCAGGAGCGCCTGAACCAGCTCCACGAGATCGAGCACAGCGCGGATATGAAGAAGCATGATGTGCTGGACCGCCTGGCGAAGGAATTCCTTCCGCCGATCGAGCGCGAAGATATCGTGTCCCTGAGCCAGAATATCGATAATATTACAGATAAGGTAGAGGATGTCATGCTCAGGGTCTACATGAACAATGTACAGGAGATCGAGCCGGGCGCCCTTAAAATGACAGACGTGGTGATCCGGTGCTGCCAGGCAGTCAAAGAAATGCTGGTGGAGTTCAAGGACTTTAAGCGGTCTAAAAACCTTAAAAACCTGATCATCCGCATCAATGACCTGGAGGAAGAGTCAGACAAGCTTTTCATGCAGAATGTGAGGGATCTGTACACGGAGTCCGAGGATCCGATCCGCATTATCGCGTGGAGAGATATCTATATTTATCTGGAGCGCTGCGCGGATGCGTGTGAGCATGTCGCGGATGTAGTGGAAAGCGTGGTTATGAAAAATTCATAAATTGCCGTACAGGCTGGGATAACAGGAAGGACCGTGCAGTGACGCGCGGTCCTGTCCCGTTTTTCGGGATGTTTATCTTGCATTTTAACAGTGCGTATACTAAAATAAAAATGCCCTGTTACATGCAGGGAAACACTTTTTGTGCGCAATTTCAGCATAATTGGAACAGGTATTTATGAAATCATATACAGCAGGGGAGAAGAAACATGAGCGATAGTTATAAACCACGGTCACTTATGGAGATCATGAATGACGTGCTGGGTACAGTGCGTGATTATTACGACGCAGAGTACGCTTATTATATAGAAAAAGAACAGGGCGATATCGAGACGATCTATGAGTGGTGCGCGGAAAATGTGGAGTGGCAGCGGGACAAGCTGAAGCTGCTCCCGGAAGAACAGCAGCCGCGCTGGATGAAGGAAGAGATCACGGACACCACTTCAGACAGTTACAGTGTGTTCCGTCAGATCAGTGAAGATACGACAGCGATACTGGCTGTCGCCGGTGTGCACAGGGGAGGATGCACCCTTGACCTGATGCGTGCGCTCCTTCCGTATATCCCGCAGGCGATCGCTCTCCAGAAGATGCAGAAACAGCAGGAATATCTGAGCTACCACGATGATCTTACAGGACTGCTGAACCGCAACAGCCTTGTGGATTATCTCGATAAAGTGGCTGACAGGGAGCTGGCGTCCCTTGGGGCGCTTTCCATCGATATCAACGGACTGAAGAACTTTAATAAAGAATTTGGCAGGGAATATGGGGACGAGGTCGTCATCCGTGTCGGCGAAGTCCTGGAGGAATATTTCCGCAGCGGTGAAGTTTACCGCCTGACAGGGGATGAGTACCTTGTCCTTGTGGAAAATACATCTTATGAGGATTTCACAAAACAGATCTATGCGGCCCATACAAAGCTGGATAATATCAGCCTCGGGCTCGTTGCCATGGGATATGCATGGGAAAAAGTAGATATCGATGTGGACAAGCTGGTCGGCAATGCGGAAGTCATGATGCGCGAGGAAAAGAAAAAATATTATAAGAATCTGAAGAAGGGGCATCATGAGCCGATCATTAAGCAGGACCTGCTGGAAGATATCGAGCATGGGAATTTTATCGTCTGCCTTGTCCCGAAGATGGATGTGCAGACAGAGCAGATCGCAGGTGCGGAAGCAGTTGTGCGCTACCATCACAAAGATCTGGGGATCGTTGACCCGGGGAAATATATCAATCTGCTGGAAGAGACGAAACTGTCCCACTATCTGGATCTCTACGTGTTCGAGGAAGTGTGCCGGACGCTGCACAGGTGGGAGATCGAAGATATCCCTCTCATCCCTGTTGCGGTGAATTTCGCGGGAGCTACCCTCAGGCAGGAAAGCGTAGCGGACAGGATGCTGAAGATCATCGAGAAATATCATGTGCGCTGTGAATATCTGGAAGTGGAAGTCTCAGAGTCCGGCAGCGATATGAACCAGGAGATGCTCGCAGAGACGAGCAGCAAGATCCGGAAGGGCAATGTCAGGGTCATCCTGGATCATTTCGGCGCGAAAGATTCCAGTTTCTCGATCCTGTCTCTTATGGAATTTGATGCCCTGAAGCTGGATAAGAGCCTGATCACGAATATCGTGGGCAACAGCCGGAGCCGTATCGTGGCGCAGGCAGTGATCGATATCTGCCGGCAGCTCGGCGCGTCTGTCGAGGCGGCGGGGGTCGAGACCCAGGATCAGCTGAATGTACTGGGAGAGCTGGGGTGCGACCATGCGCAGGGAGTGCTCTTTAATAAACCGATCACCATAGAGACGTTTGAAGTCCGCTATCTGCGGGGCTAGATATGGTCAGGGCGTGGATCGCGGATGTGACACCGCTCTGTGAAGACAGGTGTTACAGGGAATATTATGACCGTCTCCCGGATTTTCGGAAGGAAAAAGCAGATGCGCTGCGCGCTGTGGAAATGAAAGTGCAGAGCGTGGGCGCGTGGATGCTCTGGGAAAAGATACGGGCGCTGCATGGGCTGCACAGCGGTGCGGCGTTTAATCTGTCTCATTCCGGCACATACGTCATGTGCGCGGCAGAGCTGGACGGAAGCAGTGAACGCGTAGGGTGCGACCTGGAGAAGATCGGTGCGCTGAAGGAAAAGATCGCAGCCCGTTTTTTCTGCCGGGAGGAATACGCAGCCATCTTCAGCGAAAGAACAGAGGAAGCGAGGACAGAGCTTTTCTACAGGTACTGGGTCTTAAAGGAGAGTTTTATGAAGGCGACCAGAAGGGGGATGGCTCTCCCGATGGATTCTTTCTGCATCCGCATGGGAGAACCGCCGGTACTGACCAGGCAGCCGGAAGAATTCCCGGAACAGTACCACTATGCCGAATATAAGATACAGGGACTGCCTTACAGGATGGCAGTGTGTTCAACAGACGGGGAGATTGATGTCAGAATGCATACGGAGTTGAAATTATGAGGAAAAAAGTAAATCTTGACCAGAGGCTCAGAAGAGTATTTTTGGGCGGCGGGATCGCAGGGGCTGTAGCGGGGATCCTGTTTACGGTCTTTATTGCCAATATCATCATATCAGGGAAAGAAGAAGGATTTGAGAAACAGCAGACAAAGCTGGAAAAGGAGATTGGGGAGCTTCAGTCCCAGATCAGCAAATACAATGCCGCGCATAACAATACAGATCTCCTCTCAGGGGGAGAAGACGGGTGGATGCTTGTCCTTGTCAATGAGACGCATCCTCTTGATACCTCTTATATCCCGGCTGATCTTTATGAGGTGGAGAGCGAGCGGTCGGTAGATGCCAGGATAAAGGAGCCCCTCGAAAAGATGCTTGGAGATGCCGAGGCGGCGGGCTTAAGCATGTATGTCGCGTCAGCCTACCGCTCTTATGACCAGCAGAGGACCGTGTTCAATGCGACGATGCAGGACTGGATCAGCCAGGGGTATACCCCGCTGAATGCGTATGATGAGACGAAGAAATCAGTCGCAGTACCCGGGACGAGCGAGCATGCGACCGGCCTGGCGGTAGATATCATTGCGTCCGAATATGAAGCGCTGGATGACAGGCAGGGGGAGACTGCGGAACAGCAGTGGCTGATGGAGCACTGCTGGGAATACGGATTCATTCTCCGTTATCCGCCGGAAAAGGCAGATGTGACCGGGATCATATATGAACCCTGGCATTACCGCTATGTGGGGGAAACGGCTGCAAAAGAGATCCACGAACAGAATATTACCCTGGAGGAGTACCTTGGGGAATAAGTCAGGTTTATTGACGCAGACAATCAGATTTGTTAGAATAAAACAGTAAAAAATAGATTTATGAAGCAACAATATTGTTTCTAAATCATGATTGTACATACCCTGCCCGTTTGAGTGGCAGGTGTGAGGGTGAGTATTGATATACATAAGGAGGAAAAACAACCATGGAAGATTTAACATTCGGGGAACAAGTCAAGATCATCCTGGGGAGAAAAGGGATGACGATCAAACAGCTTGCTGAGCTGATCGAAGAAAAGACCGGGAAAAAGATGTCAAGGCAGAACCTTACACAGCGCCTTGGCAGGGATAATTTCCAGGAGCAGGACATGCGTATGATCGCATCGATCCTTGAATGCCCGTTCCGCCTCAGCATCATGACCGTAGACGCACAGCCCCAGCGGAGCACAGCCGCGCTGGAGAGAGCTGCCGCTGCAAGGACGGAAGCCGTAGAGCGCAGGGCGGACATGGAGTTGGAGCAGGAGAGCGCAGAGCTCAGGATGGAGACAGAGCCGGAGCGGGAAACCGTGGAACTCAGGGCGGAGACAGAGCCGGAGCAGGAAACCGTGGAGCTCAGGGCGGAGACAGAGCCGGAGCAGGAAACCGTGGAGCTCGGGGCGGAGACAGAGCCGGAGCAGGAAACCGTGGAGCTCAGGGAGGATATCGAGTCAGGGCAGGAAGCAGAGCCGGCTCCTGGAGCAGGAGAGCGGGATATGACGATCGGAGAGCTCTATGACATGCACAGGGAACTGGCGGCGCTGGAAGAGAGTGTAAAAGCCGGAGAGCCTGTGGAAGAGATCCGCAAAGAGCTGGAGAAGCCGAAGCGCGAGGGATTCTTGCGGGGCGGTCTTTTCCTGAGGAGAAAACAGCATAAGAACACGCCTGCGCCATCTGCAGAACCGGAAGGGGAAGCACAGACAGAGACAGCTCAGGGCGTGGCTGCGGATGCAGGAAAGTCAGATACAGGGAAACCAGATACAGCGGCAGCATCGGAGGAAAACAGAAAAGAAGAGACCGTGTCCGCACAGGATGCTGTACGGGCGGAAGAGGTGCAGGATAAGCGTCAGCCGGAGACTGACAGCAGGAAAGAGGATGACTTCGAGCCTGTGATCCCGCAGCACGATGCGGAAGAAGACGCGGCGGCGGGCGAGGTCAACCCATATACCGGAAGAGAGTACCAGTCCAACAGCGTGCGCATGCATCCGACCAGGATCGGATATGTACAGGTGTATGACCGCACGATCCACAAATGGACAGATATGACTGAATGGGCATTCCTCGGACTGCAGGAGCGCAAAAAAGCACTTCTCGGAAAAGCATACGAGCCGCCGATCTATCTTGACTGATAAAGGCCTGCCGACAGACCGGGATGGTCTGCGGGACTGGATGCAAAATAAATAGAGTAAAAATACAGTCTTCACCCCGCAGCAGTGCCTGCGGGGTGAACCATATCAGGAAGGAGGAGCCGCAATGGAATGGAAAACTCTCCTGTCCGCGAAAAGGGAGCGCGAGAGTCAGCATAAGCAGCGGTCATCGGATCTCAGGAGTGAGTTTGAAAAAGATTACCACAGGATCATAGGGAGCGCGTCCTTTCGCCGGCTTCAGGATAAGACCCAGGTATTTCCGCTCGATAAGAGCGATTTTATCAGGACGAGGCTGACCCATTCTCTGGAGGTCTCCTCGCTCGGGAAATCCCTGGGACAGAACATTGGGGAAAATATCCTGAAATACAGGCGGAATTCGGGATTTGCCCCCTATATGAAAGAAGACATCTCGCACATACTGGAATGTGCCGGGCTGATCCATGATATCGGGAATCCGCCGTTCGGGCATTTCGGTGAGGTCGCGATCAGGGAGTGGTTTGCGCGCAATCTGCCCCGACTGACGTTCCGCGGCCGTGCTGTGACGGATCTGCTGAATGAACAGATGAAGCAGGATCTTCTCCATTTTGAGGGAAATGCCCAGGCGCTCCGCCTGGTGACAAGGCTGCATTATCTTGTGGACGAGCACGGCATGAACCTGACATATGCTCTCCTCAATACGATCATCAAATACCCTGTGGCTTCCACTGAGATCAATGAGAAAAGCAGCGATATAAAAGAGAAAAAAATGGGGTATTACCTGGCGGATGAGAAAATCTTCCGCAGTGTGACAGAGGCCACGGGGGCGGGGAATAACAGGCATCCCCTGACCTATATCCTGGAGGCTGCGGATGACCTGGCGTATAAGACAGCGGATATCGAGGATGCGTTTGTGAAGGGATTTATCTCATATTATACGCTGGAGCGTGAGCTGGCAGAGCTGGAGAGAGCCATTCCTGAGTCGCCTTTCCGGCCTCTTGAGAAACTGCGCCAGCTCTACGAGCGGGGGCTCGGGAAGGGGGTGAGCGATCCGGAGTCTTATGCGGTGAAGAACTGGATCGTAAGCGTCCAGGGATTCCTCATCAACTGCGCGACCTTTGGGTTTACCTCAAACTACGACCGGATCATGGACGGCACGTTCCGCTGTGACCTTTTCCACGGCACTTATGGGGAAAAACTTATGGACCTGCTGGGGGATATGGCATACCGGCATGTCTTTTCCTCAATGGCGATCTACAAGATGGAAGTTTCGGAATCTCCGATCCTGAATGACCTGATGGACAAGCTGGTTCATGCGGTCCTGTATTATGATACGGGAGAGCCTCAGGATACGATCGATAAGCGGGTAGTCTCGTTTATCTCTGACAACTATAAAAATGCGTATAAGCTTCAGGCGGAGGGAAAAAGTGAGGAGGAGAAGCTCTATCTGCGCCTCCTCCTCGTGACAGACTATGTGTGCGGTATGACAGACAGCTATGCGAAACGCCTGTATCAGGAAATGAACGGGATGTTCTGACCTACGCACCGGCACCAGTGGCCGAAATCGCTGCTGGCGCTGCGTTCCTCTTCGGCGAGCTCCGGGAAGGCGGCAAAGGAGCGGGTAAATCTGGGGAATCCGAACAGGTCCGCAGCCCGCGCTTCCTGGGGGGAATAGATGCCCGGAACGCCCAGCCATGCGCGCCCGCCTTCCTCGATCAGCATGAGATGGCTGTAATTGTGGTAACCGTGGAGCAGGAAGCTGTTGTTTGCAAGCGGCCAGAATTTCCGGGGGAGACGGGCAATGTCCGAACGCCCGATCTTTTTTGCGGAAGGCTGGTCCGGCTCTGCGGAAGAGGGCGGTGTATCGGGCTGTTGCGACGCCACGGCAGAGTCGGGAGTGTCAGGCTGTGCCGGCGCCTCGGAACGGACCAAAGTTTCGGACCGGACAGGGAGTTCCGCTGCCCCGGCTGCGCGGATATCTGCGCAGGCCTGCTCCCGGGACGGGATCCGCATCCGGCTGATATCCACGTCAAAGAACAGGTCCGAAGCCATCCAGAAAAGCGTGTGCCGGTTCCCGGGCAGGCAGATGAGGAACCCGTCGATCTGCGAGAGAGGGCGCCCCTCGGGAAAGGTTGTTTCAGATAAGGGCAGGCGGGCGGAGATATTTCTCCTGAAGCAGTTCAGGACAGCGATCTGCTCTGCGATCAGATCCTGGCCGCTCAGGAAGAAGGCATAGAGTTCCAGTGATGCACCGTTGCCTGCCGGGATGCCTGCAGCGTGGATCTGCAGGATGCATGAGCGGTAATGCCGGGCTGTCTTGATAAAGCCTACATTCCGCCTGCGTTTATTATTTTCGTATTCGTATAAATAAAATGTACCGGGATTCATAGATTATGACTGCCTCTGGTCTTGTCTTTTTCAGTCTAGTGTATTCGCGGGCAGAGAGAAAAAGAACAGAGCGGAAAGGAATATTATGGGAAGAGCGCAGCAGGAAAGAAATACAGATCCGGCTGAGATCCGGAAAAAGACAGATGAAAAATATATGCGCCAGGCGCTCAGGCAGGCGAAGAAAGCATACGACCTGGAAGAGACGCCCATCGGCTGCGTGATCGTCCGCGATGGGAAAGTCATAGGGAGAGGGTATAACAGGAGAAATACAGATAAGGATCCTCTCGCCCACGCAGAGATCACTGCGATAAAGAAGGCAAGCAGAAAGACCGGGGACTGGAGGCTGGAAGAATGTACCCTGTATGTGACGCTGGAGCCGTGCCAGATGTGCGCGGGGGCGATCGTACAGGCGCGCATCGCGAGAGTTGTAGTGGGATGCATGAACCCGAAAGCGGGATGCGCGGGATCGATCCTGAACCTTCTGGACATGAAAGAGTTTAACCATCAGGTACAGCTTGAGACAGGGGTTCTGGAAGAAGAGTGCAGCATGCTGATGAAGACATTTTTTAAAGAACTCCGCATGAAGCAGAAGATGCGGAAGAAGAGCCTGGCGGAATGAAAAAGGAGAGCCGGCGGTCCATATCAGGACGCTGCTCTCCTTTAAGTCTCTTTTTTGCGTGCATTGCGCTTCGAACTTGGCCAACAGACGTTACCCCGGCAGTTAACTCAGCCCAGGCGCCCTCACGGCACCCGGGAGGTCCTGCTTAGTGCTGCTCCGTTCCCGACCTGACACGGTTCACAGGTTCCCGTCGCGTGAGACCCGGACATCAACGTCACTTACCGGGGGCAGCCCTGCCGGCTGCCGCCCTCTGCGCAATATCACCCCTGCTATAGCGGATTGCAGGTACAAGGTACCGCTAACACCCCGGCTGCACGAGTCTTAATTTTACATGGTTTTCTCTGAAATGTCAATGGGCGCGGATCCACATTTGCCTCATATCGTGTTTAGTGCTAAAATCTCATGTATGACGAAAGAAACGGAGCTTTGGGAATGAAAGTGCTTTTAGCGGCGGTGAACGCCAAATATATCCACTCTAATCTGGCGGTGTACAGCCTGCGGGCGTACGCGCAGGAGTACTGCGGGGAGACAGAGATCGCAGAATATACGATCAATCAGACGATCGATGACATATTGACGGATATTTATTTAAGGCAGCCGGATGTGCTGTGCCTTTCCTGCTATCTGTGGAATATCCCGTATGTGGGACAGATCGCGGCGGAAGTGCCGAAGATCCTGCCTCATACACAGATCTGGCTGGGAGGACCCGAGGTGTCCTATGACGCGGCGGATGCCCTGCGGAGATATCCCGGCGTGGCAGGCGTCATGTGCGGGGAGGGGGAAGCAACCTTCCTGGAGCTGATGGGGTACTGGGAACAGCAGGGCCGCGGGGACAGAGAGGGGGATCTTTCAGAAATAAAAGGCATCGTTTACCGGGACGAAAGCGGGGAGATCCGGGAGAACCCGCTGCGCCCTGTCCTGGACCTGAGCAGCGTGCCGTTCGCCTATGGCCATATCGGGGATTTTAAAAACCGCATCATTTACTATGAGTCGAGCAGGGGATGCCCGTTCTCGTGCAGTTACTGCCTGTCGTCCGTAGATAAATGCCTGCGGTTCCGGGACATTGGCGTGGTGAAGGAAGAGCTGCAGTTTTTTATTGACCATGAAGTCCCGCAGGTGAAATTTGTGGACCGGACATTTAACTGCCGCCATGACCATGCCATGGAAGTGTGGACTTATATTAAAGAGCATGACAGAGGGATCACGAACTTCCATTTCGAGGTGGCTGCGGACCTGCTGAACGAGGATGAGATCCGGCTGATCCGGAGTATGCGCCCGGGGCTGATCCAGTTGGAGATCGGCGTGCAGTCCGTGAACAGGGACACCCTCAGGGAGATCAGGCGGACCATGGATCTGGAACGGGTCAGGGAGAGCGTGGAGCGGATCCGTGAGGGCAGGAATGTGCATCAGCATCTGGACCTGATCGCGGGGCTGCCCTTTGAGGGATACGAGAGCTTCGCGCGGTCTTTTGACACGGTGTACGCCATGAAGCCGGAGCAGCTCCAGCTCGGCTTTTTGAAAGTGCTCAAAGGCTCTCTTATGCATGAGCGGACAGAGGAGTACGGGCTCCTGTATCAGGACCGCCCGCCCTATGAGGTGCTGAGGACAAAGTGGCTGTCATACGGGGAGATCATCTGGCTGAAACGAGTGGAAGAAATGACAGAAGTCTATTATAACAGCGGGCAGTTCCGGCATACAATGGAATACCTGCTCGGAAAGTTCGGGACGCCGTTTTCCATGTATGAGGCGCTGGCGGGATATTATGAAGAAAACGGACTCCTGGGAGTGCAGCACTCTCGTCTCGCGCGCTATGAGATCCTCAGCCGGTTTGCCGGACATTATCTGGCGGATGAGGCGGAGAAGAAAGAATTTACAGAGTGGTTGACATTGGACCTGTATTTGAGGGATAATGTGAAAAACCGGCCCGCGTTTCTCGGGGCGGGGCAGACAGACAAGGAAGAGGCTGCCACGTTCTATAAAAAAGAAGCGCAGGAGCGCCGCTATCTGAAAGGATATGAAGGATACGACAGCAGGCAGATGCGGAAGATGACCCATCTGGAGCGGCTGGGCGGGAAACTCCTCCTGTTTGATTACGGAAAGAGAGATCCCCTTACAGGAGACGCGGCAGTTTATGAAATAAAGGAGTAAAGATCCATGAATTTTTATGATAAAAGAGTCAGGCGCATCATATCAGCCATTATCATCGTGATCGTAGCAGCAATGGTGCTGACTATGGTCCTTCCGTATATCGTGTGAGGATACGCGGAAGTGAAAGGCCTGCAAAACTAAGAGCAGGCAGTGAGGACAGTAAAGAAAGGCAGCGGACAGATGAGATACGGCAGACTGACACAGACCGCATGGCAGCGTTCTGTCAGGAGACAACTGCATGACAGAGGGAAAGACGTGCTGTTCAGGCCGTCGCCCTGGGAGGAATGTTCCGGCATCGCGGATGAAAGCGGAGATTCCTTTTTGTGGGCAGACGCCCATGCAGCGGGGGATTCCGCGCGTACCGGATATTATGCGGTCCTGCACGCGGCAGGGGAGCTGGCGGCAAAAGGTGTGGCCGCATCCTGCGTATCCGTGCGGGCCCTGTTCCCGCCGGAGGCGGAGGAAGAGGATCTGAAGGCCGTCGCAGCGGGCATTGAGGAAGCCTGTGACAGGATGGGACTCCAGGTGACGGCGTTTCAGGGAGAGACGTCCTGCGCGGCGGAGCGGATCATCGTCTTTGCGGCTGCGGCGGGAACGACCGGCAGGATAGGGATCCGGAAGCCCGCAGCAGGGCAGGAAATCGTATTCTGCGGATACGCCGGGCTGGAAGGGATGCTCCGGATCCTGGACGAGGCGGGAGATGAGCCCGGGACCCGGTTTATCCCGGATTTTCTGAGAAAGGCGGGCGAACTGTCTGACAGGCTGGTGACGCCGGGGCAGATCCTCGCGCTCTTCCGGGAGCAGGAGTGCGGGTCAGACCGGACGGCAGGCATGCCGGATATTACGGCGGTCTTCCAGGCGGGGAGCGGCGGTATCCTGGCGGCGCTGTGGGAGATGGCGGAGACGCTGCGCACCGGGTTTGAGGCGGATATGTCATCCATCAGCATCCGGCAGGAGACTGTGGAGATCTGTGAGTTCTACCGGCTGAACCCGTACCAGATGGCGTCGTCCGGAAGCTTCCTCATCGTGACAGAGGATGCCGGGCGTGTGATAGAGATCCTGGAAAAGGCGGGGGCGCGAGCCGGAAGGCTTGGGGTCATAAAGGCGCAGAACGCGCGTGTGATCACAAGCGGAGAAGAAGTAAGATATCTGGACAGGCCGGCGCCGGATGAGCTGGAGCTCTGGCAGGCGCGGCGGAAACAGGATCAGATGAGATCAAGACAGAGAAAATAGAGAAACAGGAAAGATCAGTATAAAAGTTACAGAAAAACAGAATGCGGGAGGAATTGCTATGAATGAAAAAAAAGAAGCCCTCAGGATTGAGATCCTGAAATATATCGAGAAACACAGCCGGGTAGACCTCGGGGAACTGGCGGTCCTGCTGGGAGCGGAAGAGGCAGATGTGGCGAACGAGATGGCGGAGATGGAGAAGGAAAAGATCATCTGCGGCTACCACACACTGATCGACTGGGACAAGACCGGCGTCGAGACGGTGACCGCGCTGATCGAAGTGCGCGTCACACCCCAGAGGGACAGAGGTTTCGACCGGATCGCGGAGCGCCTCTACAATTACCCGGAGGTATATGCGGTGTACCTGATCTCCGGCAGCTATGATCTGCTGGTGACAATGGAAGGGAAGACACTGAAAGAAGTTTCGCGCTTCGTGTCAGAGAAGCTGTCCCCGCTGGACGGGGTCCTGAGCACGGCGACGCATTTTATACTGAAGAAATATAAGGACCACGGCACGGTCATGGTGACGAAGAAAGAATCAGAAAGGATACCGGTGACACTGTAATGAGAAATCCATTATCAAAAAAGATCGTTGATATACAGCCTTCCGGGATCCGCAAGTTCTTCGACGTGGCAAATGAGATGAAGGACGCGATCTCCCTGGGAGTGGGGGAACCGGACTTTGACACGCCGTGGCGGATCCGGGAGGAAGGCATCTTTACACTTGAAAAAGGCAAGACATTTTATACATCCAATGCAGGCTTAAAGGAACTGAGGCAGGAGATCTGCCGTTATCTGGAGCGCAAGATCCACGTCTCGTACGATCCGCTCAAAGAGACTTTGATCACAGTCGGCGGGAGTGAGGCCATCGATGTGGGGCTTAGGTGCATGCTGGATCCGGGGGACGAAGTGCTGATCCCGCAGCCCAGCTATGTGTCCTACCTGCCGTGCACGGTCATGGCGGACGGCGTGCCCGTGGTAGTGCCGCTCCAGGCGGAAAATGAGTTCAAGCTCACAGTGGAGGATCTGGAAAAATATACGACGGAGCGGACAAAGATCCTGATCATGCCGTTCCCGAACAATCCGACAGGCTCGATCATGACAAAAGAGGATCTGGAGCCTGTGGCGGAATTCGTAAAAGAGCATGACCTCTATGTCATGTCCGACGAGATCTACTCAGAGCTCACCTACGGCACACAGCACGTATCCATCGCGTCTCTTCCGGGAATGCGGGAGAGGACGCTGGTGATCAACGGGTTCTCCAAAGGCTTCGCAATGACCGGGTGGAGGCTCGGGTACTGCTGCGGACCGAAGGCTCTCATTGAGCAGATGACAAAGCTCCATCAGTTCGCCATCATGTGCGCGCCGACGAACAGCCAGTACGCGGCGGTGGAAGGCCTGAGGAACTGTGAAGATGAAGTGGAGGAGATGCGGAAGTCCTACGACCAGAGGAGACGCTTCCTTATGCATGAGTTCGCAAGGATGGGGCTGGAGTGCTTCGAGCCCTTCGGCGCGTTCTATGTATTCCCGAGCATCCGGGAATTCGGCATGTCCTCGGAGGAGTTCGCCACAAGACTCCTGGAAGAAGAGAAAGTGGCGGTCGTCCCGGGAACTGCCTTCGGCGAGTGCGGGGAGGGATTTTTAAGGATCTCCTACGCATATTCCCTGGAAGACCTGAAAGAAGCGCTCGGGCGTCTGGAGAACTTTATCCGGAAGCTCAGGAAAGAGCAAGAGTAAAGGGGCGTGGACCGGCTATGCTGAATATTGTACTCCTGGAGCCGGAGATACCGGCGAATACAGGAAATATCGGAAGGACCTGCGTGGCGGCAGGGGCGAGGCTGCACCTGATCGAGCCGCTGGGATTCAGCCTTTCGGAAAAGGCGCTGAAACGTGCGGGGATGGATTACTGGAAATCCCTGGACGTGACAACCTATATTGATTACCAGGATTTTCTCTACAGAAATCCCGGGGCAAAGATCTATATGGCGACGACAAAAGCGCAGAAGGTATACACAGAGGCCGCCTATGAGCCGGACTGCTACATTATGTTCGGGAAAGAGAGTGCCGGGATCCCGGAGGAAATCCTCGTGGAGAATAAGGAAAACTGTGTGAGGATCCCCATGATAGGAGATATCCGGTCGCTGAACCTCGGCAATTCCGCCGCCATTATTCTGTATGAAGCGCTGCGCCAGAATGGATTTAAAGGAATGGAAACGGAAGGAGACCTGCATCGCCTGAAATGGTGAAGCAGGTCTTTTATTAGTATAAATAATAAATATATCTAAAATATTCTTATAAATGAATTGAATATTCT
>ERZ1090864.10-NODE-10-length-90430-cov-29.337483_pt1 | contig 90430 bp, 91 predicted proteins | sample MGYA00478479_ERZ1090864 | MGnify/ENA primary metagenome ERZ1090864 (study PRJEB33644, sample SAMEA5815743) | chicken gut metagenome | biome: Chicken; feature: Gastrointestinal Tract; material: Caecum | place: Ireland | collected 2019-01-01 | study: A study of the...
GCGCCCGTCATCCACTCCCCCACACCCCGAACACAAAAAAAAAAACACCAACCCACCCCCCCCCCCCCCCCCCCCGGCGGGCCGCCCCCCCCCCCCCCGCTCGTCTTCTGTCGGGACGGCGTTTTTCTCCGCCCGACAGGCGATCGACGATTGACCGCCATCATGCAAATTCAGTTCTGCTTGCCGAAGTCCTCGATCCCCCGTGCCTTCTCGATGGAGAGGAACACGTCCGCGAGCGCATCGGTGTTTGCCTCGGTGATCCTGCCCGTATCGGCGAGACGCGCCACGGCGGGATCGATGGGCAGGCGGGCGACGGCGGGAATGTCGTACTCTTTTGCGAGTTCCGCCGCCTTGCTCGGGCCGAAGATCTCATACTGTTTCCCGCAGTCGGGGCAGGTGAAATAGCTCATGTTCTCCACGAGACCCAGGACGGGGACATTCATCATCTTGGCCATGTTGACGGCCTTTTTGACGATCATCTCGACGAGATCCTGCGGCGTGGTGACGACGACAATGCCGCTCAGCGGAATGCTCTGAAAGACGGAGAGCGGCACGTCCCCCGTTCCAGGGGGCATGTCGAGGAACATCAGATCGACGTCCTCCCAAAGGACGTCCGTCCAGAACTGGACGGCGGCGCCCGCAATCAGCGTGCCGCGCCATACGACGGGGTCATCGTCGTGCTCGAGCAGGCTGTTCATGGACATGAGCTGCAAGCCGGACTTGGTGCGCACGGGATAGATGACGCCCTCGTCCCCGGTGGCGCGCAGCGTCGTGCCGAATGCCTTGGGAATGGACGGGCCGGTGATGTCCGCGTCGAGGACGGCGGTGCGGTAGCCGCGCGCCATAGCGCGCACGGCGAGCAGCGACGTGACGAGGGATTTGCCGACGCCCCCCTTTCCGCTGGCGACGGCGACGGTCTTCTTCACGCTTGCCCCTTCGTGCAGGGGTTTGATGAAGGAGCTCTTGTCGCGCGAGGCACAGTTGCTGGAGCAAGTCGAACAATCGTGTGTACAATCTGCCATTATATCAATCTCCTTTCTTGTTTGCTTACTTGCGTTGGTTGAGCGCATAATAGCGCCCTTTGCGGCGCATGAGTTCCTCATGCGAGCCCGCTTCGGCGATGCCCTTGTCGGCGATGAACAAGATCCTGTCCGCCTTGCGGATGGTGGAAAGACGGTGCGCGACGATAAAGCTCGTCTTGCCCGCGAGAATGCGGTCGAGCGCCGCCTGAATGAGCAGTTCGGTCTCCGAGTCAATGGCGCTTGTCGCCTCGTCGAGAATGACGATGCGCGGATTTTTGAGCACGATGCGCGCAAAGGACAGCAGCTGTTTTTCGCCCGCCGAAAGTCCCTCGCCGCGCTCGCCGAGCACGGCGTGATAGCCGTCGGGGAAGCGCGCCGCGACGCGGTCGCAGTAGATCGTCTTAGCCGCCGCGATACACTCCTCGTCCGTTGCCTCGGGCGTTCCGTAGCGGATGTTGTCGAGGATACTCCCCTTGAAGATGAAAGGCTCCTGCATGAGCACGCCGATCTCCTTGCGCAGAGAATGCAGCGTGACGCTCCGCACGTCGTGGCCGTCCACCATGACGCTGCCCTCGTTGACGTCATAAAAGCGCGTCAGAAGGCTGATGACCGTCGTCTTGCCCGCCCCCGTCGGCCCGACAAGGGCGATCTTTTCACCGGGAGATACATGCAGATCGAAGTGTTCGAGCACGTTGACGCCCGGTTCGTACCCGAACGTGACGTCATTGAAGTCGACCTGTCCGCGGACGTCGGAGAGCACGACGGCGTGCTCGGGGTCGTGGATGGTGACGGGCGCATCCACCGTCTCATAGATGCGCTCAAGGTTGGCCGACACCTGCGAGAGCTGTTGCAGAATGGCGGTGAACTGCAGAAGCGGTTCGGAGCAGATGGACGTGTACAGCGTAAAGGCGATGACGGTCCCCGCCATGGCAGTCGCGCCGCCGCCGATGAGGGCGAGCGCGACCGCATAGATGCCCAGAATCCCCGCATTCCAGCACAGCTCGGAGACGGGCGCGTTGAGCTCGTTCCGACGGACGATCTTCATCCAGGTCCTAGCGCTGTCCTCCTGCAGATCGCGGTAGACGGTGCGGTTAAAGTCGGAACGGTTGTTGCTTTTTATGACCTTTTCGCCCATGATGGATTCGACGATGAAGGCATTGCGGTTGGAGTTCTTGGCGCGGTGGTGGCGGAAGAGCCGCCGCACGGCGCGCTTGATGAAGTAGACGCAGACGGTGAGCGGAATGGCCGCCGCATAGATGACCGCCGTGAGCACGGGGCTGATACAGAGCATGAACACGGTCGCCGCGACGATCTTGAGGACGTTTACAATGAGGGTGAGCAGATAATCGGTGAAAAAATCGGCAAGCTCGTTGACGTAGTCGGTGACGCGGATGGAAATCTTTCCCGCGGGACGGTTGTCATAGTAGTCGAAGGGCAGCTGCTGGAGCTTCAGAAAGATCTCCCGCCGCACTTCGGCGATGATGGTATGACCGAGCGTCCCCATGATGCGCTGATGAAAATAGGGAAGGACGGCGGTCAGCACGCCCAGCACGCCGAGCGCGACGACATAGAGCACGAGCGCACGGGTGCGCGCCTGCCCTTCCTCCATCGGAATGACGTTGTTGACGACGGAGCGGATGAGAAAGGGCGGCAAGAGCGCCAGGAGCGAGGAACACGCCAACAGCAAAAAGGCGAGCAGAAAGAGCTTTTTATAGGGGACGATGCGGGCAAGGAGGCGCTTGAAGTAGCGGACGTCCACCTTTTCGGTCGTGATGACCTCATCCATGTAGTAGGTATTGCGTTTCACGGATCACTCCTCCTCCGCCCCGTAGGACGAATCGTCGAGCTGTCCGTCGCTCGTCTGCAATTTCCAGATGGCCGCAAAGGCGCCGTCCAAGGCAATGAGCTGCTGCGCCGTGCCGCGCTCCACGACTTCGCCGTCCCGCAAAAAGAGGATCTCGTCGCAGTCCATGACGGAGGAGACGCGGTGCGTGGCGATGAAGAGCGTATTGTCCGGACAATGCTGTTTGATCGCGGCAAGGACGCGCTTTTCCGTCGCCATGTCGAGGGCGGACGAGGCGTCGTCCAGAATGAGCACGGGCGAGCCCTTTACCAGGGCGCGCGCAATGGAAATGCGCTGTTTCTGTCCGCCCGAAAGCCCCATACCGCGCTCGCCGATGATCGTCTGATAGCCGTCGGGCAGTTTTTCCACAAAGCGGTCGGCCTGCGCGATCTGCGCGGCGCGGGTCACGTCGTCCTCCGTGCAGTCGGGGCGGGCAAACGCGACGTTCGCATCCACCGTGTTGGAAAAGAGGAACACGTCCTGAAAGACATAGGAGTATTCCTTGCGCACCTGCTCGAGAGGATAGTCGCGGATGTCCTTGCCGTCGATGAGCACCTCCCCTGCCGTCGCATCGAAAATGCGCGACAAGAGCTTCAAAAGCGCGGACTTTCCGCTGCCCGTTCCCCCCATCAGGCCCACTTTCCTGCCATAGGGAACGTCGAGCGAGATGTGCTTGAGCACCTGCTTTTCGCCGAGCGTGAAGCTCACGTCCTTCAACTGAATGTGCGGGCGCGGAGAACACACGAGCGCGGACGGACAGTCGGGGACGGCGCTCTGCTCCGTCAGAAAGCGCTTGAGCCGCCCGCCCGAGACGAGCTGGTTCTGCATCATGAAGAAGGAACGCGAGATCTGCGTGATGTGCGAGATGATCTTGGTGACGTACGTCGTGGCAGCCGTCAAGGCGCCGAGGGCGATGTCCCCGCTCAGGACGAGCAATACCGCCAGAACGACCGTTCCGACATACCCCACCTGCTGGAAGGCGAGAAAGACGGAATTGAACTTGGCGGAAAGCCGCACTTCCCGACAGCTCAGGTTGCGCACGTTCTCATTGCACTTGTCGAATTTACGGACTTCCTCCTCCTCGGCGGCAAAGGAGCGCACGATGCGCACGGCGTCCACGTTTTCCTGCACGTCGAGGTTGATGGCGGAATAGCCCTCGCGGATGGCGGCGAACAGTTTGCGCGCCCGCCGCAGGTAACACACCAGCGCAACGACGATGAAGGGCGTAAGAAGAAGCGGAAGAATGAGCAGATAGGTATCCAGCACGGCAAGCAGTGTGATGGAGACCGCAATGACGACGCACGAATCGAAGATATTCATGAAGATGCGCGAATACATCTCCTTGAAGATGATGGTGTCGCGGTTCATGGTCGTGAGCAGTTCGCCCATGTTGTAGCGGGCGATCGTCTCGCCGTCAAGGCTCAGGAGCTTGGCGTACGTCTCTTCGCGCAGCGTGCATTCCATGCGCAGTCCGCACCATTGAAAGGTGACGTTCTTACAGTAGAGAAAGACGAGCCGCGTGCATAAGACGCACGCAAAAATGGCGGCAAGACTGCCGAAGAGCTGCCATGTCCCCGGCTCGCCCAGCCTGCCCGTGTACAGAAAGTCGAGCATGCCCGGCGCGGGCGGATCGGACGGATCGTATGCGATGATGTAATCCAAAAGTCCCGCCGAGAGCAGCGGAATGGTGAGGTCGCACAAAATGGCGATCAGACTGAATCCTTTGGACAGAAGCGAGAGCGGAAGGTATTTCTTCCAATAGCGGAAACCGAACCGTAAGGTGCTCATCGTTTTCTCCGAAAACGTCTCATGGAAAGTCGTTTGATTATATCACCTTTTCAAAAAAATTACAAGTATTTCATGCTTTTTCGGCGCATCGCGGCAGAAATTTTTCCGCACAGAAAACTTGTTACATCTGCGTTACATTTCCGTGTAAATTTTTTTACAAGTTCCTGCTATAATGCAGGAAAAAGACACGGAGGTATTGCGATGAATTTCAGAAAATCGGACGCCCTGCGCCCGTCCGCACCTGCAGATGCGGCCAACACTCCCTTGCCCGCGGACGATCTTCACGCATCCGTGCAAGCAGACGATTTACACTCCTCTATGCAGGCGGACAATGTCCGCGCATCTCTGCCCGCAGACGATTCTCGCTCCCCTCTGCGGACGAGCACAAGTCGGAAACACCGCCCCGCCGATGCCGTCCCGCACCTGCGCGCCGTATGGTCGGCCGTCAGCGCGCTCGTTCTGGCGGCGATCTGTCTCTTTGTCGCGCTGGACGGCGCACAAAAGCTCTGGGGCGTGCTTCCCCTTCTGATTGCAGGCGCCCTGCTCGTCGGGACGGCAATCGGATACGCGCGGGCAAAACGGGAATCCCGCGAGACGGAGCGCGTCCTCGCGGCCCTCGAAGAACGGCTCGCAAAGACGCCTTCCCCGTCATCGCAGACACCGCCGACGCCGCAGACGCCAACAACATCGTGTCCGCCCGAAGAGCAGAATACGCTGCACGCGTTCGGCCACCGAAAGGACAGAAATGTACATCGCATCGTCTGATCGTCCGAAACAGGGCGTTTTCGGTTGCTTTTTTCGGAAAAATATGCTATCCTATTGATGCTGTGATAGGTGGGGAGTTAGCGGTGCCCTGTATCTGCAATCCGCTATAGCAGAGCCGAACGCTTTTCTCGGTGTTGTCTATGGAAGGCTGCGTCGGGTAAGGAATGTTGATCGCAAGGTCTTATGCAACGTACCCCTGCGAACCGTGTCAGGGTAGGGATACAGCAGCACTAAACAGACAGGTGCGTGTGCCATAAGGTAGCTTTGCGGGAGTAACCTGCCCGTTTTCCGCTTCGGTAGGCTGCAACAAAAAAAGCCCTCACAGTTTTTTTATGCCCTTTTTCCCCTGTGCCGCGGCTCCGTCTTTGTCCTTTCTCCATGCGGACTCCTCTGTTTGAAATATCCCCTTTCCGATCCGTTTTTGGTACTTTTCTCTCCTCGGCACCGTTTCCGCGGCGGAACAGACGCCCTGTGTCCGCGGTCAGGGCTGTCAGTCATCAGGGGGCGCTTCCATATCGGAACACGCCGCCGTCGGAGCGTATCGGCCAAATCATAAAACGAAATCCCCCGAGCAATCTGCCCGGGGGATTTATCTGTTGAAATGATGCGAAAATGCGGTCTTTCCTGCGAGAATGTCTTATGCAAAAAGACAATTTTTTGCAGGAAAGGGCTCACCGCGCCGCGTTATTTCATGAACGCGAGGAATGCGCGGTAATTGCTGTAGAGGTCGGCCTTGGAGATGAGTTCCCAAGGAGCGTGCATGGAGATGACGGGAACCCCCAGATCGACGGTGTCGATGTTGAGGTTGGCGAGGAACTTTGCGACCGTTCCGCCGCCGCCCGCGTCCACTTTGCCGAGCTCTGCGGTCTGCCAGATGACGCCCTCTTTGTCGAACATCTTGCGGACTTCGGCGACAAACTCGGCGGAAGCGTCGTTGGAACCGCTCTTCCCGCGTGCGCCCGTGAACTTGCTCATGCAGGTACCGCAGGAGACGATCGCGGCGTTCAGCTTTTCAAAGACGCCGGGGAAGTTGGGATCGTATGCGGCGGTCACGTCGGAGGAAAGGCACTTGGACGCATAGCGCACCTTGCGGAAGTTTGCGCCGAGCGCTGCGCAGATGTCCTCCATGAGGTCCTCATAGATCTTGGACTGCATGCCCGTCGTGCCTTCGCTGCCGATCTCTTCCTTGTCGACGAGCATGGCAAGCACGGTGTGTTCGCTCTCCTCGTTGAGGACGGCGGTCAGCGCGGGATATGCGCAGACGCGGTCGTCGTGGCCGTAAGCGCCGATGAAAGCGCGGTCAAAGCCGATATCGCGTGCGGAATATGCGGGAACGGCGCACAGTTCGGCGGAGAGGAAGTCCTCCTCGCACATGCCGTATTCCTTGTTCAGGTAGTCGAGCACGGTGTACTTGATGCGCTTACCCGCCTCGGCATCGGCGCAGGGCAGGCCGCCGACCACCACGTTGAGCTGTTCGCCCTCGATGATCTTGCCGCCCGTCTTTGCCATCTGCTCGCCGCCGAGGTGCGGAAGAAGGTCGTCGATGTAGAACACGGGATCCTTGGCGCTCTCCCCCACTTTGAGGGAGACCTTGGTGCCGTCTTTGAGAATGACGACGCCGTGCAGTGCAAGCGGAATCGCCGTCCACTGATATTTCTTGATGCCGCCGTAGTAGTGCGTTTTGAGATAGCATATGCCGCTGTCCTCATACAGAGGGACCTGCTTGATGTCAACGCGGGGCGCGTCGATGTGCGAGGCGATCAGGCGCATACCGTCCGTCTCAAGATCGCGCGTTCCGACGCGGAATACGACGACAGACTTGCCGCGGTTGACAAAATACTTCTTGTCGCCCGCAACGAGCGCATCGCCGAAATGATATTCCGTGAATCCCTTCTCCTGCGCCATCGCAACCGCCACTTCGCAGGCCTCGCGCTCCGTCTTGGCGGCATCGAGGAATGCCTTGTAGCCCTCGGCATAGGCGTAGATATCCTTGCGCTCCTTCTTGGAAGCTTCTTCAAAATAGTTCTTCTTGACATAGGCAAGCTCGTCGTAACGCGCCTGTGCCTTTTCTTTTTTATCCGACATAAGAAAAAACTCCTTTGTTTCTTTTTCGGCTATATTATAGCACGCTCCCCGCGAAAACGCAACAGATTTACAAGCCTGTGCGACGATACCGCTTTGGCTCTCATATGCCAAACCCGACGCACGCTTTTCCTGCTGATCTTTTGCCCGCGCACGGCGGACTTAACGCCCTGTCTCTTCTGCCTTTTGCAAGCATATGGCAGGCTTGACGCCCTTCCTCTTCTGCCTTTTGTCCGCGCACAGCACAGCAGGCTTGACGCCGCAGCCCCTTCTGTTTTTGCAAACAAAAAAGAGCTGTCTCCCAACGGGAACAGCTCTTGCATGTTTTTCCGAACGGTTATACCAATTCGATGACGGCAACTTCGGCACCGTCGCCGCGGCGCTGGCCGAGAAGGTAGATACGGGTGTAACCGCCGCCCTGACCGATCTCTTCCTTGCGCTGCGCATACTTGGGTGCGATCTCGTTGAACAGCTTCTCCATCAGGGGATGCTGAACCTTTGCCGTGCGCTTTTTGAAGTCGCTCTTCTTCTCGTTGAAGGGCTTGATCTCCTGCAGATCGTACGTCTTTGCCATGATGGCGCGACGGGCAGCAAGGCGCTTCGTGCCGTCCTTGACGGCAGTCGTCTTGATCTCCTTGCCCTTCTTGTCCTTTGCAACGACCTCGTACTCGACGACGTCGTCATAGGTGTTCACCGCCTTGGTGATGAGTTTCTCGACATACGGACGAAGCTCCTTTGCGCGGGCAGCCGTCGTCTCGAGTCTTCCGTACCAAAGGAGCTGGGACGCCTGGTTGCGCAGAATGGCAAGGCGCTGCTCCGTCGTTTTACCCAATTTGCCGGGCATAATTTAATCCTCCTTTTTTGCGAGCGAAAGGCCGTACGCTTCCAGCTTCTGCATGACTTCGTCAAGCGACTTCTTGCCGAGGTTGCGGACTTTGAGCATCTCGTCCTCGGTCTTGCTGATAAGGTCTTCCACGGTATGAATGTTGGCTCTCTTGAGACAGTTGTAGGAACGGACGGAGAAGTCCATGTCCTCGATCTTCATCGAGAGAATCTGCTGCTGCTTGTCGTCGTCCGTCTTGACGAGGATGTCCATATCCTTGATGGTATCGGACAGGTTGACGAACAGGTTGATGTGATCCTGCATGATCTTTGCCGCGAGCGACACGATCTCTTTTCCCGAGAAAGTACCGTCCGTCCACACTTCGAGCGTGAGCTTATCGTAGTCGATGTTCTGACCGACACGCGCCGGCTCGACGGTATAGTTGACCTTCTGGACAGGCGTATAGATGGAGTCGATGGGGATATAGTCGATGACGGGCTGTTTGTTTTCCTTGGCAGGCTTGTAGCCTCTGCCGCGCCCGATCGTGATCTCCATGTCGATCTTTCCGCCCTCGTCCACCGTGCAGATGTACTGATCGGAATTGATGATCTCGACTTCCGCATCCTGGGAAATGTCCGCAGCCGTGATGACGGCGGGGCCTTCCTTGGTCAGGCGGAGCGTCTTGGTGTAATCCTTGTCGGTGACTCTCGTCTTGATCGCGAGGAGCTTCAAATTGAGAATGATCTCGGTGACGTCTTCTTTGACGCCGGGAAGCGCGGAAAACTCATGCTTGACCGTACCGTCCATGAACTTGATCCCCTGCGCAGCCGCGCCCGGAAGCGCGGACAGGAGGATTCTTCTCAGGCAGTTGCCGATCGTGAGGCCGAACCCCTTTTCCAGCGGCTCGACGACGATCTTCGCGTACGACTTCGCGTCATTCTCCACAACCTCGATTTTGGGCATGTCCATTTCGATCATAAAGCTACCTCCTTGGGATGATTACTTGGAGTACAACTCGACGATCATGTGCTCCGCGATCTGGGTGTCGATGTCCTCCCTCTTGGGAAGCTCGAGAACTTTTCCTTCCAATTTTTCGAGGTCGCCTTCCAGCCACTTGGGCATGTTGCCGGCTTTTGCCGTCTTGACCTGTTCAAAATACTTGTTCTTTGCGCGGTTCTCGCGGACGGCAATGACGTCGCCTGCCTTCACGATGTAGGAAGGGATGTCCACTTTCTTGCCGTTGACGGTGAAATGCGCATGGCTGACGAGCTGACGTGCCTGCAGACGGGTCGCCGCGAATCCGAGACGATACACCACGTTGTCCAGACGGCGCTCAAGGAGGGAGAGCATGTTCTCACCCGTGATCCCCTTCATGCGGTCTGCCATCTCGTAGTAACGGTGGAACTGCTTCTCGCTGACGCAGTAGATGAACTTTGCTCTCTGCTTCTCGCGGAGCTGAATGCCGTACTCGGAGACCTTTCTCGACTTTCTGCCCGACGTGCGGATGGACTTCTTGTAGCATCCGACGACGGCGGGATCCAGCTCGAGGAATCTGCATCTCTTCATTTTATGATACTTATTGATTGCCATGGTTCTCTCCTTACCTTACACTCTTCTGCGCTTGGGCGGACGGCATCCGTTGTGAGGGATGGGCGACACGTCGGAGATGAGGGTGACCTCAAGCTCGCAGTTCGCAAGCGCGCGGATCGCGGACTCTCTGCCCGCGCCGGGCCCCTTGACGTACACTTCGACCGAGCGAAGACCGTGTTCCTTTGCCGCTTTCGCAGCCGTCTCCGCAGCCATCTGCGCTGCGAAAGGCGTGCCCTTTCTCGAGCCGCGGAATCCGAGGGATCCTGCGCTCGACCAGGAGATCGCGTTTCCGTTCGTGTCCGTGATCGTCACGAGCGTATTGTTGAACGTGGACTGGATATGCACCTGGCCCTTGTCAACCTTTTTCAATTCTCTCTTCTTGCGAGAGACGACTTTCTTCTTATCTGCTGCTGCCATAACGCTTGCTCCTTACTTCTTCTTGTTCGCAACCGTGCGGCGCGGTCCCTTGCGCGTACGCGCGTTGCGCTTGGTGCTCTGTCCGCGGACGGGCAGTCCCTTTCTGTGGCGGACGCCGCGATAACACCCGATTTCCATCAGGCGCTTGATATTGAGGCTCACCGCCCCGCGAAGCTCACCTTCCACCGTGTAGTTGTGGTCGATGTATTCTCTCAACTTGGAAACGTCGTTCTCGTCGAGATCCTTGACGCGCGTGTTGGGATCGATTCCCGTTGCAGCGAGGATCTTCTTGGAAGTCGTAAGACCGATCCCGTAGATATAGGTCAGACCGATCTCTACCCGTTTTTCTCTGGGTAAATCCACACCGGCAATACGTGCCATTAAAATTCCTCCGTAATATTTTCGGTATTTGAATGATGTATGGAAGACGGCAAAACGCGGAAACAGTGGAAAATATTCCCTGCGCAAAACCGTGTATTTTCCTTTGAACGCGCAAACAAGCAGATCTTCGCACAGAGGTTTTGTGCCAAAATCCGCTTCTTCCGCTCAACTTGGTAAGGTTTTATTGCAAACCGTGGAAATAAGTATATCATACTCCCCCACGGTTTGTCAACTGAATTTAGCCTTGTCTTTGCTTATGGCTCTTGTCTTTCGAGCAAATAACCATAACTTTTCCGTTTCTCTTGATGACCTTGCACTTGTCGCACATGGGCTTGACGGAAGGACGTACTTTCATAGTGGTGTTCTCCTTGTTACGAGTAATCAATGCGTTTCGGGTGAGCGCCCGCAACGCGCCTCACGGCGTTCGCCGGCTTTGACCGCCGTCCTCTTCGGAAGCGGCCGCGCGTCAACGGGTTCGCGCCCGCAATCAGGATTTGCTGCGCCAGGTGATCCTGCCCTTCGTCAGATCGTAAGGGCTCATCTCCAGCTTGACGGCATCGCCTTCGATGATGCGGATGTAATTCATTCTCAGCTTACCGGAAATATACGCCGTAATGACGTGGCCGTTGGTCAGCCGGACTTTGAACGTGGCGTTGGGAAGGGCCTCGATCACGCGGCCTTCCGTTTCAATGACGTCGTCTTTGGACATTCTCTCCTCCGAATTTACAGGGTCAGAATTTCGACACCGTCTTCACGGATGACCACGGTGTTCTCATAGTGCGCAGCGGGCCGTTTGTCCGCCATGACGGCCGTCCAGCCGTCGTCGAGGACGTTGACGCGCCATCCGCCCGCCGCGATCATCGGCTCGACGCAGATGACGGCGTTTGCGGGAAGGCGCGGGCCGGTGCCCTTGCGCCCGAAGTTGGGTACGGCGGGATCTTCATGCATCTCTCTGCCGATTCCGTGTCCCGTGTAGGAACGGATGACGGAAAAGCCGTTGCTCTCGGCATGGCGCTGAACTTTGTAGCCGATGTCATAGAGCGGCGTTCCCGCCTTCAGACCCTCCATGGCCGCAAAGAAGCACTCGCGCGTGACGCGGACGAGCTTTTTCTTCTCGTCGCTGACTTCCCCGATGCAGAAGGTGCGCGCGCCGTCGCCGTGAAAACCGTTCTTGTAGGCACACAGGTCGACGCTGACGATGTCCCCTTCTTCGATGACTCTGTCGTCCGGAATCCCATGGACGACCACTTCGTTCAACGACACGCAGGCGGATGCGGGATAGCCACAGTAGCCGAGGCAGCTGGGTTCCGCACCGCTTGCGGTGATGAACTTGTAGACCATTTCATCCACTTCCCGCGTCGTCATGCCCGCCTTGATGTGCTCTTCGACAAATGCAAGACAGTCACGGACGATGCGGCAGGATTCGCGCAGAAGCGCGATCTCCTCTTCAGTCTTTGTTTCGATCATACCCTTTTCGCAAGGTCGTCGAGAAGCGCCTTGACCTGCTCGAACAGCACTTCGGCGGGCGCCTCGGTGCCGGTTACGTTGAGGATGATTCCCTTCTTCGTGTAGTAATCGATGAGGGGAGCCGTCTGCTCTTCATAGACCTTGAGGCGGCTGGACACCGTCTCGGGGTTGTCGTCTTTTCTCTGATACAGCTCTCCGCCGCAGCGGGCGCACGTCGTGGCCCCGCCCAGCGTGGAGACGTGATAGCTCTCTCCGCACTCCTTGCAGACGCGGCGGCCGCACAGACGATCCATCAGCAGCTTGAAGTCAATGTTGATGTTGACCACGCCGTCGATCTTGGCGAACTTGTCAAGCTCTTCCGCCTGGAAGAGGTTGCGGGGGAACCCGTCGAGGAGGTATCCGTTCGACTTGGCGACGTCCTCCCAGGTCAGGCGATCTTTGACGATCGCACAGGTCACTTCGTCGGGAACGAGCTCGCCCTTGTCGATGTACGACTTCGCGAGCTTACCGATCTCGGTGCCGTTCTTGATGTTGGCACGGAAGATATCGCCCGTCGAGATGTGGACGAGGCCGTATCGTTCCGCGATCTTGGTTGCCTGCGTGCCTTTGCCTGCGCCGGGAGCGCCGAGCAGAATGAGATTCATAACCTTCCTCTCCTTTTTTCTTACTTCAGGAATCCCTTGTAGTTCTTCATCAGGATCTGCGACTGGAGCTGCTTGTCAAACTCGAGCGCGACGGACACGACGATGAGGATACCCGTCGTCGAGAACACGTTCACGAGGTCGTCGCCCGCCCACGAAAATGCGATGGAAGGGACGAACGCAACGAGCGTCAGGAAGATCGCGCCGAATAACGTGATGCGCTTGTTGATGCGCGAGAGGTACTCTGCCGTGGGCTTGCCGGGGCGGATGCCCTGGATGAAGCCGCCGTTCTGCTGAATGTTGCGCGAGACGTCTTCGGGATTGAACTGGATCTGCGCATAGAAGAACGAGAACACGAAGATGAGCACGCACAGCACGAGGATGTAATAGATCCCCGTTCCGTTGGGGCCCTGCTGGAACTGCGTCGTCCACCACTCAAGCTCGTCCGCCCAGTTCGGCACAAGGCTCATGATCATGGACGGGAAGGAGATGATCGCATACGCGAAGATGAGAGGCATGACGCCGCTTCCCGAGATCTTCATGGGGATGACGGAGGACTGACCGCCGTACATCTTGGTGCCGCGCACCTGCTTTGCGTACTGCACGGGGATCTTGCGCTCGGCAAGGTCGACGTAGACGATGGCAAAGAAGATGATGACGGCGATGACGACGAACGCGAGGATGCTCCAGAGCTGCGTGATGTCACTGGTGAATGCCGTCTCAAACTTTTTGACGATGGTCGTGCCGGCGGTGGAAAGGATACCGATGAAGATGATCATGGAGATTCCGTTTCCGACGCCGTATTCGGTGATGCGCTCACCGATCCACATAACGAGGCAGGCGCCTGCCGTGTAGACGATGGTCATGAAGATGCCGGCGATCCACATGGCGCCCGTTTCCCCGATTCCGCCGGGAACGTTGCCGAAGTATGCCGTGTTGATGGCGCCCTCATTCTGACCGAACAGGACGATGATACCGATCGACTGAATGATGGCGAGGATGATCGTGACGAGCCGCGTGATGTTGGTGATCTTCTTTCTGCCCTCTTCGCCCTGTTTGGAAAGGCGCTCCAGGGCGGGGATCCCGACCGTCAGCAGCTGCATGATGATGGACGAGTTGATGTACGGCCCGATCCCCAGTGCAAAGAGCGTACCGTTCGCGAGCGCGCTGCCCGTGATGCCGCTCATGAGCGCGAGGAAGTCATTTCCCGTCACTGCCTCGGAAAAGGTATCCCGCGTCAGCCCGGGAATGGGAATGTAGCAGCCCACGCGGAAGAGAAGGAGCAAAAGAAGAGTGAAGATGATCTTCTTTCGGATGTCCTTGTTCCGGAAGGCGTTTTTCAATGTTTCAATCATGTGTCCGCTCCTTACCGAAGTACGCCGTCCTTAACGGACGAATGCCGAGACATTCAAACTGTCTCGGCGGTGCCGCCTGCCTTCTCGATGCCCTCTTTGGCCGTCGCGGAGAACTTTGCCGCGCGCACGGTGAGTGCAGCGGTGAGTTCGCCGCTGCCGAGGACTTTGAGGCCTGCGTTGTTCTTGACGTCCTTCGCAAGGCCGTTGGAGAGCACGAAGCCGTAGTCCACGACCGTGCCCGCAGGAAGATCTGCGAGCGAGGCGAGATTGACGATGACGTACTCCTTACGGAAGCGGTTGTTGAATCCGCGCTTGGGGATACGGCGGGCAAGCGGCATCTGGCCGCCTTCAAATCCGGGACGGACACCGCCGCCCGAACGCGCCCACTGACCCTTGTGGCCCTTGCCCGACGTCTTGCCGAGCCCCGAGCCGATTCCGCGGCCGAGACGCTTCTCGGAAGTTCTTGCTCCCTCTGCGGGAGCGATCGTATCGATTCTCATAGCTGAACTCCTGTTATACGGTCTCCACCTTGACAAGGTGTGCGACCTTCTTGAGCTGGCCCTGCAGGGCGGGCGTGTCCTCGAACGTCTTCTCCGTGCGGATCTTGGTGAGACCCAGCGCGGCGACGGTCGCCTTGACGGACGCCACTTCTCCGATCGTGCTCTTTACAAGCGTAACTTTGATCATGTGTCCGCCCTCCTCAGCCTACGATCTCTTCCACGGTCTTGCCGCGGAGCGCCGCGATCTCCTCTGCCGTCTTGAGCGAAGAGAGACCCGCAATGGTCGCCTTGATGCAGTTGCCCGCATTCTGCGTGCCGTGGGACTTGGTGCGGATGTTCTTGATGCCCGCAGCCTCCATGACCGCACGCACGGGACCGCCCGCGATCACACCGGTACCGGCTTCGGCGGGGAGCATGAGCACTGCACCCTTGCCGAACACGCCGAGCACTTCGTGCGGGATGGTCGTATCCACGATCGGCACGTTGATCATGTTCTTCTTGGCAGCCTGGGTCGCCTTCTCGATCGCCTCGGGCACTTCCTTGGACTTGCCCTGGCCGTAGCCGACCTTGCCGTTGCCGTCGCCGACGACGACAAGCGCCGCAAAGCGCATGTTCTTGCCGCCCTTGACGGTCTTGCTCACGCGGTTGATCTCGATGGTCTTCTTGATGAGACCGTCGTTCTCCTCCTGTCTCCTCTGAGGTCTGTTTTCTCTTGCCATGTTCTGTTCCTCCTCAGAATTTGAGTCCGGCTTCGCGCGCGCCGTCTGCAACTGCCTTCACGCGTCCCGTGTAAAGGTATCCGCCGCGGTCGAACACGACCGCCTCGACGCCCTTTTCCTTGGCACGCTCGCCCGCCGTAAGCCCTACGAGCTTGGCTGCTTCCGTCTTGGTCTTGCCCGCGAGCTGCTCGCGGATGCCCTTTTCCATCGTGGACGCGGATGCGATCGTCACGCCCTTCACGTCGTCGATCACCTGCACATAGATGTGGTTGAGGCTTCTGTAGACGTTCAGGCGGGGCGTTTCCGTCGTCCCCGAGATCTGCTTGCGGACGCGAGCGTGACGACGCTGACGAACCGCGTTCTTATCGATTTTCGTAATCATGGTTCACGCTCCTTTACTTCTTGCCCTTACCGGAAGTCTTGCCTTCCTTGTGCTCGATGTGCTCGCCCTTGTAGCGAATGCCGTATCCGTGATAGGGTTCCGGCTTGCGGATGGCGCGAAGGTCTGCCGCGGTCTGGCCGACAAGTTCCTTGCTGATGCCCGAAACAGTGATCTCCGTTGCGGAAGGGCATTCGAACTTGATTCCCTCGGGTGCGACGAATTCGACGGGGTGGGAGAAGCCGACGTTGAGGACAAGTTTGTTGCCCTGCGCGGCCGCCTTCCAGCCGACGCCCTTGATCTCGAGGCCCTTGGAATAGCCCTCCGAGACGCCCTTGACCATGTTGGCGATGAGCGCACGATAGAGCCCGTGCAGCGCATTGGTCTGCTGAAGCGCGTCCAGTGCAATGACATGCACGTGTCCGTCTTCGTTCTTGACGTCGATCGCGCCCGTGATCTGCTGCGTGAGCGTCCCCTTCGCCCCCTTGACGGTGACGACGGAATCCTTGAAGTCGACGCTGACGCCGGCGGGAATCGCGATACTCATTTTACCGATTCTCGACATAATTCCCTCCTTAGTAGACGTAGCAGAGCACTTCTCCGCCGACGTTGGCGGCCTTTGCCTGCTTGTTCGTCATGATACCTTTGTTCGTGGAGACGATCGCAATGCCGAATCCGCCCAGCACTTTGGGCATCTCTTCCGCACCGCTGTAGGTGCGAAGACCCGGCTTGGAGACGCGCTGCAGTCCCGAAATGACGGACTTGCCGTCCTCGGTGTACTTGAGGGTGACGACGATGTTCGCCTTGTAGCCCTCGCCCGCCTCTTTGACGTCCTTCACATAGCCCTCTTCCAGAAGGATGCGGGCGATCTCGCGCTTCATGTTGGAAGCGGGGATCTCCACGGTCTCCTTTTTGACCATGAGGGCGTTTCTGATTCTCGTGAGCATATCTGCGATGGGATCTGTCATACTTTCAGCCTCCTTACCAGCTCGACTTTTTCACGCCGGGAATCTGTCCCTTGTACGCGAGTTCGCGGAAACAGATACGGCAGATCCCGTACTTACGCAGCACCGCGTGCGGACGGCCGCAGATGGAGCAGCGCGTGTACGCTCTCGTCGAGAACTTGGGCGTTCTCTGCTGTTTATTGATCATTGACTTCTTTGCCATAATCCGTCTCCTTACTTCTTGAAGGGCATTCCGAGCGCCCTCAACAGCTCTCTCGCTTCTTCGTCCGTCTGCGCCGTCGTGACGATGCAGACGTCCATGCCTCTGATCTTTTCCACCTGATCGTAGGTGATTTCGGGGAAGATCAGCTGCTCCTTGAGGCCGAGCGCATAATTGCCTCTGCCGTCAAACGCCTTGTCCGACACGCCGCGGAAGTCGCGGACGCGGGGAAGCGCGATGGAGACGAGCTTGTCGTAGAAGTCGTACATTCTCTTGCCGCGCAGCGTCACCTTGAGACCGATGTTCATGCCCTCTCTCACCTTGAAGTTTGCGACCGACTTGGTTGCCTTCCGGTAGATGGGCTTCTGCCCCGTGATCTGCTTGAGCTCGTTCTCGATGATCTGCATGGACTTCTGGTTGTCCTTGATGTCGCCCAGGCCCGTGTTGATGACGATCTTATCGATCTTGGGAACCTGCATGACCGACTTGTAGCCGAACTTCTTCATGAGGGCGGGAACGACTTCCTTGTCGTAGTACGCCTTCACGCGGCTGACGGTCACTTCGGGCGTCTCGGTCTTTGCCGCCTTGGCTGCCTTGGCTGCCGTTTTCTTTTCTGCCATGACTTAACCTCCGCCCCTTATTTCTCTTCGCCTTCGGGCGCCGTTTCTTCTGCTTTCTTGCTGCGCTTTCTGGTGCGCTTCTTGGGCGCTTCCTCTTCCGCAGCCGCCTGCTGTGCCTTTACCTGCTTGACGTATGCCTTGTCGAGCGATGCGCCGCACTTCTTGCACACGCGCACCTTCTTGCCGTCAATGACCGTGTGCGCAACGCGCGTCGCCTTGCCGCACTTGTCGCATACCACTTCCACGTTGGAGACGTCGATGGGCGCCTCTTCCGTCACGATGCGGCTCGTCTCGTTGGCCTTTCTCGCCTTCTCGTGCTTGTGGACGATGTTTACGCCCTCCACCACGACGCGGCCCTCTGCGGGATAGGTCTTGAGGACCTTGCCCTGCTTGCCCTTGTACTTGCCCGTAAGAACGAGCACGTTGTCATTCACTTTTACGTTCATGGCTGCTCCTCCTTACAGAACTTCGGGTGCGAGAGAGATGATTCTCATGTAATCCTTCTCTCTGAGCTCTCTTGCGATGGGGCCAAAGATACGGGTCCCCTTGGGCTGCTTCTGGTTATCGATAATGACGGCCGCGTTGTCGTCGAAACGGATATAGGTGCCGTCGGGACGACGGATCCCCTTCGAGCTTCTGACGATGACTGCCTTGACGACGTCGCCTTTCTTCACGGCGCCGCCGGGGGTTGCCGTCTTGACGGAGGCGACGATGACGTCGCCGATGTTGCCGCTCCTTCTGAAGGAGCCGCCGAGCACGCGGATGCACATGAGCTCTTTCGCGCCCGAGTTGTCCGCCGCTTTGAGTCTTGTCTGAGGTTGTATCATATTCGTTCTCCTCCCGCGTTACTTCGCCCTTTCGACGATCTCGGCGACGCGCCAGTTCTTGTCCTTGCTGAGCTTGCGCGTCTCGACGATACGCACCGTGTCGCCGACGCCGCACTCGTTGGCTTCGTCGTGCGCCTTAAAGCGGCGGGTATAGGTGATGGTCTTCTTGTAGAGGGGGTGCGGGCGCTTCTCGGACACGGCGACCACGACGGTCTTGTCCATTTTGTCGGATACGACGATGCCCACGATCTCTTTTCTCAGATTTCTTTCCATGTCTTGCCTCCTCACTTCGCCTGACGCGCGCGCAGCTCGGTGTTCACGCGGGCGATGTCCCTCTTGCACGTTCTGATCGAAACAGGATTTTCAAGCTGTCCCGAAGCGTGACGGAAGCGGAGGTTGAAGAGCTCGCTCTTCAGTTCCTGCAGCTTCTTCGTAAGCTCGACGTCGGTCATATTGTGAAATTCATTGCCTTTCATCAGGATTCACCGCCTTCTGCCGTTTTCTCGGTGTCCGCCTTCTTCACAAACTTGCACTTTACGGGCAGCTTGTGGGCAGCCAGACGCATTGCTTCGCGAGCGACGTCCTCGCTCACGCCCGCCATCTCGAACATGATTCTGCCCGGCTTGACGGGAGCGATCCAGTACTCGACGTTCCCTTTTCCGGAACCCATACGGGCTTCGGCGGGGTGACGGGTAATGGGTTTATGAGGGAAAATGTCGATCCAGACCTGGCCGCCGCGCTTGATGAAACGCGTCATTGCGATACGGGCTGCCTCGATCTGGTTGGACTTGATCCAGCCCTGCTCTTCTGCCATGAGGCCGTACTCGCCGTATGCGACGATGTTTCCCTTCTGCGCACTGCCCTTCATGTTGGGGCGATGCTGTTTTCTTCTCTTGACTCTCTTCGGGATTAACATTATCTGCCTCCTTCCGCCTTCTTTGCGGCTCTCAGGACTTCACCCTTGTAGATCCAGCACTTGACGCCGATCATGCCGAACGTCGTGTGTGCTTCCGCAAAGCCGTAGTCGATGTCCGCACGCAGCGTCTGAAGCGGAATGCTGCCCTCGTGATAGTGCTCGCACCCCGCGATCTCGCGTCCGTCGAGACGGCCGCTGACCTGCATCTTGACACCCTTGACGCCCGCGCGCATCGTTCTGCCGATCGCCTGCTTGAGCGCACGGCGGAACCCGACACGCTTCTCAAGCTGCGCCGCGACGCCTTCCGCCACGAGCTGTGCGTCTGCGTCGGGCTTTCTCACTTCCGTGATGTTGACGCTGACGGTCTTGCCCTTCGTAATCTTGGCAAGTTCCTTCTTGATGACCTCGATCTCGGAGCCGGCCTTGCCGATAAGCACGCCGGGACGCCCCGTGTAGACGGTCACGACGATTCTGCCCGCCGCGCGCTCGATGAGGATGCGCGACACGGCCGCCGCATAGTACTTCTTCTTCAGGAAGGTACGGATGGTGTGGTCTTCTTTGAGGAACGCGGAGAACTCCTTTTTGTCGGCGTACCACTGCGTGTCCCAACCCTTGATGATGCCTACTCTCAGTCCGTGAGGATTGACTTTCTGACCCATGTTAGATTTCTCCCTCCGCCTTCTTGACGTCCAGAATGACCGTGATGTGACTCGTTCTCTTGAGGATCGCGTGCCCTCTGCCCTTGGAAACGGGCTGCATTCTCTTGAGCATCGTGCCGCCGTCTGCGAAGCAGGCTGCGACGTACAGGTCTCCCCTGTCCATGCCCTGGTTGTGTTCTGCGTTTGCGACCGCGCTCATGAGCACCTTCTTGGTGGGTGCGGCGCCGCCGTTGACGCTGTTGTCAAGGATCGCCTGCGCCTCGCGCACGCTCTTGCCGCGGATGAGGTCGAGCACCGTGCGCACCTTGTAGGGAGAGACGCGGACGTACTTCGCGACGGCGTAAGGACGCGTTTCTCTCTTCTCTTCGACGCGTGCCGCCTTCTTCTTCATATTCGTCGCCATGGCTTATCTCCTTACTTCTTCGCGGGCGCGCTCGTCTTGGCGGTGTGCCCTTTGAATGTTCTCGTGGGTGCGAACTCGCCGAGCTTGCAGCCCACCATGTCCTCCGTCACATAGACGGGAACGTGCTTCCTCCCGTCGTACACGGCGATCGTGTGTCCGACCATCTGGGGGAAGATCGTCGATGCTCTCGACCAGGTCTTCAATACCTTCTTTTCGTTTGCCTTGTTCATCGCCTCGATGCGTGCAAGCAGCTTCGCTTCGACGTAAGGCCCTTTCTTAACGCTTCTCGACATGGTATCTTCCTCCCTTAATTGATCCTCTTCAGGATGAACTTGCTCGTCGGGTTCTTCTTCTTTCTCGTCTTGTAACCGAGTGCGGGCTTGCCCCAAGGCGTCTCGGGTCCTGCATGACCGACGGGCGACTTGCCTTCACCACCGCCGTGAGGGTGGTCGTTGGGGTTCATGACCGAGCCGCGCACCGTGGGACGAATGCCGAGGTGACGCGTCTTGCCCGCCTTGCCGATGCGGATGATCTCGTGCTCGACGTTGCCGACCTGACCGATGGTCGCGCGGCAGACGACGGGAATGAGACGCATTTCGCCCGAAGGCATCTTGACCGTGGCATAGGCGCCTTCACGCGCCATGATCTGCGCGGAGATTCCAGCGCTTCTCGCAACCTGACCGCCGCGGCCGGGCTTCATTTCGATGTTGTGGATGGTCGTGCCGACCGGGATGTCCGAAAGCGGAAGCGCATTGCCGACCTTGATGTCCGAACCTGCGCCGCTCATGACCGTGTCGCCCACGTTGAGGCCGATGGGCGCCAGGATGTAGCGCTTTTCCCCGTCCGCATAGACGAGCAGAGCGATATACGCGCTGCGGTTGGGATCGTACTGGATGCTGGCAACCTTTGCGGGAATGCCGTCCTTGTTGCGCTTGAAGTCGATGATGCGGTACTTTCTCCGGTTGCCGCCGCCGATGTGACGGACGGTGATCTTGCCCGCGTTGTTTCTGCCGCCCGACTTGCGCTGATCCTCGAGAAGGGAGCGCTCGGGCTTTGCCTTGGCGATCTCGCCATAGGCGGGAACCGTCATGAGACGGCGCGCGGGAGACGTGGGTTTATATCTCTTGACTGCCATGATTGACCTCCGCTGTTACGATAACGAGTTGAAGTGCTCGATCGCCTTGGAATCCTCGGTGAGGCGGACGATGGCCTTCTTCGTCGCGGGCGTATAGCCGCTGTTTCTGCCCATTCTCTTGAGCTTGCCGGGGCAGGTGACCGTGTTGACGCTTGCCACCCGCACGCCGAACATCTGCTCGACTGCGATCTTGATCTGCGTCTTGTTTGCCGATTTTGCAACCTTGAACGTGTAGCACTTGTCGGCGATCCCGTCATATCCCTTCTCGGTGAGGACGGGCTTTAAGATGATATCCTCGGGTACCATTACGCGTACACCTCCTCGAGTTTCTTCACAGACCCCTTGGTGAGCACCACGACGGCGTTCGCCACGATCTCATAGGTGTTGATCTCGTTCACCGAGATGGTCGTCAGCGTGGGAAGGTTGCGCGCCGCAAGAATGACGTTTTCATCGTTCTCGTCCATGACGACGACGGTGCGCTTGTCCAGCTTCATCGCCTTGCGGAAGGCTTCCATCTCCTTGGTCTTGGGCGCCGTGACCTTGAGTTCGTCCACGACGAACAGTTCGCCGTCGGCGACCTTCTTGGAGAGCGCCGAGATGAGCGCGCCGCGCTTTGCGGACAGGTTCATCTTCTTGGAGAAGTCACGGCTCTTGGGTGCGAACACCACGCCGCCCTTCGTCCACTGAGGCGCGCGGATGGATCCCTGACGCGCACGGCCCGTGCCCTTCTGTCTCCAGGGCTTCGCACCGCCGCCACGCACTTCCGTACGGGTCAGCGTGGACTTCGTGCCCTGTCTCTGGTTGCAAAGATAGGTGACGACCGCCTGGTGGATGAGGGGCTCGTTGTAATCGGCGCCGAACACCTTCTCGGAAAGCTCGATGTCGCCGACTTCCTCTCCCTTCATGTTATATACTTTCACGTTTGCCATGATCGTTCTCCTTATGCCTTGACGCTCGTCTTAAGCGTTACGACGCTTCCCTTGACCCCGGGAATGGCACCCTTCACAAGGATGACGTTGCGGGCGAGATCCACCCGCACCACTTCGAGGTTCTGAATGGTGACGTTCTCGACACCGTACTGTCCGGCGAGGTTCTTGTGCTTGAACACGCGTGAGGGCGAGCTGTTCGCGCTCATGGAACCCGGCTCTCTGTGGACAGGGCCGACGCCGTGCGTTTCCTTCAGACGGTGCTGGTTCCATCTCTTGATGACGCCCGTGTAGCCGTGGCCCTTCGTGACACCGGATGCATCCACCCGATCGCCCGCCGCAAAGACGTCCGCCTTCACTTCGTCGCCGACCTTGTACCCTTCGGCACTGTCGACGCGCACTTCGCGCAGATACTTGCAGGGAGCAACGCCCGCCTTCTTGAACTGACCGAGATCGGGCTTGTTGAGCATCTTCTCCTTCGCGGGAAGGAAGCCCAGCTTCAATGCCGTGTAGCCGTCCGTCTCAGGCGTCTTGACCTGCACCACGGGGCAGGGACCTGCCTCGATGACCGTGACGGGAATCACCTTCCCGTCCTCCGCAAAAATCTGGGTCATCCCCACTTTGCGGCCGATGATTGCTTTACCCATCGTAAAGTTCACTCCTTTCTCTTTATTTTCCGATACCGTTTATGAAGTATCCGATCTTACAACTTGACTTTGATGTCCACGCCCGCGGGCAGGTGGATGGAATCGAGCAGCTTCGCGTTGGGCGAATAGATGTCGATGATGCGCTTGTAGGTGCGCATTTCGAACTGCTCGCGCGAATCCTTATCCTTATGAGGGCTGCGAAGGATGGTGACGATCTCACGCTCGGTGGGAAGCGGAATGGGACCGGAGATCTTCGCTCCGCCCTTCTGCATCGTCTCCACAATGCGGCTTGCAGCCTGATCGACGAGTTCGTGATCGTACGCCGAAAGTTTGATTCTGATCTTCTGACTTGCCATACCTAACTCCTTTTATACTAACTGTTTGGATTTGTGCGTCAACGCACCCGTGCGTATCGAGGACCCTTATGAAAAAAACACGCGTCGTTTTGCGGTGTTTTCTCGCAAAAGCCTTCGGTTAGTCGCAGAAGTCGAGCTTCCACATTTGTCAGCGGAAATTATCTGCCGAGGGGCTTTCGTCCTCGCTTTTTCAGTAACTTCCCGCATCAACCCTATACGCCGATGTGCGCGGCAAAAGACCTGCCGCTTTGACACAGCTTGTATATCATACCATCTTTTTTCCCCGAAGTCAAACGTTTGAACGAACTTTTTCGGGAAAATTCACGATTTTTTTGGCTTATTTTGCGTTTTTTTCGCCCCTTGCGCATATGTGGTATTCCTTTCCCTTTTCTATACAATATATATAAGGGAGCCTCCCGCAGAAAGAGCGCCCGATCGGAACACCGCAATGAAAAATGCCCCACGCAAGCGCTCTGCCCTTGAAAGGCCGCGCATAAGAGGTGCCGTCCTACGAAGTGCTATATGCAAAAAGCGCCCTGTCCTTGAAAGCCCGCGCATAAGAGGAGCCTTGTGCAAGAGGTGCCGCGCACAAAAGACGCCGCATACAAGAAGTACCGCGCTAAAAAAGTGTCCGCCCCTTTTCCGATTCGCCGCTAGGAGTGCCGAAGTCCTCCTGCGGACGGGCTTCGGCGGCCGACTCGGCGGCCGACGGTGCGGGCGGGAGAAAATCCCCCGCCCGCACGGCAAAAAAGTTGACATCTTTCCGACGGACGAGTACAATCTGTGCCATGAAGTACTATCGGAAAAAACTTGCCGCCTATCCCATCTTTGAATGGCTGGAAGTCGGCATTCTTCTGTGCTTTGCGGGGGGATTTCTCGACGCCTACACCTATGTGACGCGGGGAGGCGTGTTCTGTAACGCGCAGACGAGCAACCTTATCTTTCTGACGCTCAATCTCGCCTCGGGCAATCCCGCGGGAGCGGTGCGCTATCTCACGTCCGTCCTGCTCTTCATCGCGGGCGTGTTTTTCAGCGAGCTCTGTCTGCATCTGTCCCGAAAGAAACGCGACGAATTCCACGGCCACAGCTACGTCCTTCTGGGCGAGATCGCCGTCCTCGTCCTGGTCGGGTTCCTGCCCTCTTCCGTTCCCGATATGTTCGTCAACGGCCTCGTTTCCCTCGCCGCCGCCGTCCAGTTCGACAACTTCCGCAAATTGGAGGGCAAACCCTTCGCCACCGCCTTCTGCACGGGAAATATGCGCTCCGCAACCGAGCACGCCATGCACTCCGTCGCCGAAAAAGACCTCGCCGCCTTCAAAGTGACCGGGAAATATTTCCTCATCATCGTCTCCTTCCTCTGCGGCGTGCTGGCAGGCTACTACGCCTCCCGCGCCGCCGGCGGCTATGCGGCATTCATCCCCGCCGCCCTCCTCGCTGTCGTCCTCATCTGCATTCTGACGGGCAACGCCCTGCAAAACCGCCAGCGCGCAAGGCAGTCCGCCGAACAGTCGACCCCCGACGCAGTCCAGGCCGCCGAGCCGACCGACAATGCGGCACAGTCCGCCGAAACGAACAATAACGCGGCACAGTCCGCCGCACTTTTCCGCCCCGACGCAATTCCCACTTCCGCACGGCAAGAGGGAGCGGAGCAAAAATCCGCGGAGCGGGAGCCCGAAACAGACAATGCCGACGCACAAACGGGCATCGGCGAGGAGAACCCACAATGACGGAACGACAGATCACGGTAAACGGAAGAGGCAGTTTGCGCCTTGCGCCCGATCAGGCGATCGTGACGCTCGCGGTCTCGGCAACGGACGCCGACTACGCGACGGCGGTGCGCAAAGTTCAGGCCGATGCGGAAAAGGTACGCGCGGCGCTTTCGGGCATTGCGCGGGATATGCGTGCAATGTCCCTGCGCGTAGAACCCGCCTTCGAGACGGTGCAGGAGCAAGGCATCTCCCGCCGCCGTCCGGCAGGATATACGGCGACGCGGCGGATCCGAGCGGATTTTTCCGCCGATCCCGTACAGCTTGCAGACGCCGTCAGGGCGGTCTATGCGAGCGGCGCCTCCCCCGCTCTTTCGGTCGAATACACTTTATCGGACGCGGACGGTGCGCGGCGGCAGGCCGCCGCAATCGCCGTCAAGGACGCACGTGCGCGGGCAGAGGCGATCGCCGCGGCGGCGGGCGTAACAATCGGCGCCGTACGCTCCGTGACCTGCGGCGCGCAGGCTGCGTTCCCCGCCGCGCGCATGCTGGCCATGCGGGCGAATGACACGATGGAGCTTGCACCCGAAGAGATCGAATTTACCGAGGACGTATGCGTCGTTTTCGATCTTCTGTGAGCTTTTTGTCCCCGAATATGCTTTTGGAAATAAAGGAAAACAGCCGCCATCGGGCGGCTGTTTTTTATCGTCTTTTTATCGTCCCTGCACGGTTGTCCTTCCCCGCTGCGAGCGGTTGAGCAATTCGGTCATACAGAAGAGGAAGACGCCGAAAAAGGCCAGAAAGAGCGGCAGGAGCGCGATGTCGGCGTACTGCGCGACGAGTCCGAACAGCGGCGGCATGAAGGTAGTGCCACTGTAAGCAAACGCCATTTCCACGCCGATGACGGCCTGTGAATTTTCCGCGCCGAAGTTAAAGGGCGTGGAGTGGATGATGCAGGGATAGACGGGCGCACAGCCGAACCCGACGACGAGGAATCCCGCAATGCTGACGGCATAGGTCTTAAGCGGAAGCGCGAGCAGGACGATGCCGACGGCAATGATCGCGACGCCGATGCGGATGAGCCGTTTGTCGCCCAGTTTTTCGGAGACAAATCCGGAGATGAGCCGCCCCACCGTGAGTCCGATGTAAAAGAGCGAACCGAGCATGGCGGCGATGTGGGTGTCCAGGCCGCGGTATTCGGTAAAATAGCTGCTCGCCCACTGCATGGAGGTCGCTTCGAGCGCCGAGTAGGCAAAGAACGCGATGAGCATATACCCGACGCCGTTCAGACGCAGGGTCTGCGGCAGCGTGAGCGTCTTGGCCGCGCCTCCTTCCGCCGTGCGCTTTTTCCAGAACGGAAGGCTCAGAAGAAGGAGCGCCGTGATGCCGAACTGGAGATACGCAACGAGGGAGTATCCGCCCGGCCAGCCGCTCTCTCCCGCGAGCGCCGCCCCCATGATAAAGGGACTGATGAGCGCCCCGACGCCCCAGAAGCAGTGGAGCCAGCTCATATGGCGCGCCTTATAGTGAAGGGCCACATAGTTGTTGAGCGCGGCATCCACGCTTCCCGCGCCCAAGCCGTAGGGAACGGCGAGGACGCACAACAGCCAGAAGACGCGCGCAAAGGAGAAGGCGAGCATCGCCGCCGCCGTCAGAAGGACGCTGAGCGCGGTGACGAGCCCCGTTCCCAGTTTGCGCGTGAGAAAATCGGACATAAGGCTGGAGACGACCGTACCCGCCGCAATGATCATGGAGACAAGCCCCATGGCAGAGATGGGCGCCCCGAGATCGACGTGCATAGCGGGCCAACCCGACCCGAGCAGAGAATCGGGGAGCCCCAGCGAGATGAATGCAATATAGATGACCGCAAGTAAAAGAGATGCCATGTTCCTTTTCCCGACCGCCGCGGCTGTGCCGCACAGTCAGGTTCTATCCTATCATGTCCCCGCAAAAAAAGCAAGGGAAAACGCCGCGCCTTCCCCTGCTTTTTTGTTCATATGTCCTTGTTTCAATCCGTGCTTTGTCCGCCTTGCCGCATACGCGGCACACGTCCCCTTCCTGTCGTAAGGAGTGCGCGGCTTTCGCATTGCCTGCACGCATCAGCTTCATGCGCCTGCGTTACCGCCGAGCGCTTGCTTTGCCGTCGGAAATTTGCATTGACGCCATGCGCACGCCTTCTTCGGGCGCTTGCTTTGCCGTCGGACGTATGGCGGCTCATCGCGGACGCCCCCCGCACGCCATGCGGAAGCATAACACAGGCTTCCCATTCGGAAGCGCGCCCCCCTTCAGGGACGGAGCGATGTTTCGTTATTTGGTCACTTCGGTGAGAAGCACGAGCGCGTGGGAGAACTCGTTCATCCACGCCTCGGAGAAATTGAGTCCGATCTTTTCGTAGTACTCGCCCGTATGCACCTGCCCGTCGAGGGTATTGCGATAGCGTTTGCGCGCATCGAGGCCCTTGAGGCGGACAAAGCGGAAGACGTCGAGCTCCTTGAATTTGTTCATGAACAGCACGAGGGAGGTCTTCTTGTCCTGCGAGACGCACTGCATGCACATATAGTTGCCCTCATAGGGCGCGCGGAGATGATAGAGCGTGCCGTTCGCGATGACGTCGCGGTGATATTTGCGATAGACGTCGGCGGTCTTGGCGAGGGTGTCGATCTCCTCCTGCGTGAGTTTGTTGGGGTTCATCTCGTAGCCGTAGGTGCCGAACAGCGCGAGCGCCGCCTTGGTGGAATAGGGCGCGACGGGACTGTCGTTGACGTGCGAGCCGATGCAGGAGAGCGGATATCCGATCGAGGTATTGAACTGGATGTCGATGCGCTGTGCGGGATCGGATTCGTCCGAGCACCAGATCTGGGGACAATAGTACAGCGTCCCGAGGTCGAACCGTCCGCCGCCCGACGCGCAGCCCTCGAACATGATCTTGGGGAACTCGCGGGTCAGCCGTCCGAGCAGCGAATAGTACCCGAGCACGAGACGGTGATAGATCTCGCCCTGGCGGTCGGCGGGATATGCCGCAGAGACGTGCTCCGCGACGGTACGATTGTAGTCCCACTTGACATAGTCGACAGGGTATTCCTTGAAGAATGCCCGCATCTGCGCATAGATGTTGTCCACGACCTCCGGATTGGCAAAGTCCAGACAGAACTGATGGCGCGCGAGCGAGAGTTCCTCCTTGCCCCAGCCGAGCACATACTCGGGATGCGCGCGGAAGAGGTCGCTGTCGAAGTTGATCATCTCGGGCTCGAACCAGATGCCGAACTTGATCTTGTGCGCGGTGCAGTGCGTGATGACGCGCTTGAGGTCGATCTTCTTCTCGTTGACCTTCCAATCGCCGAGTCCCGCCGCGTCCGTATTGCGCGCGCCGAACCAGCCGTCGTCGAGGACGAAGAGCTCGGTGCCGATCTTGACCGCGTCGTCGATATAGGCGAGGATGAGGTCGGTGTCGAAGTCGAACGTGCAGCCCTCCCACGAATTGAACAAAACGGGCTTATAGTCACGATTTGCCGCATACGTCATGAGGTTTTCGCGAATAAAGCGGTGGAAGGTCTGCGACATGGCGTCGGTCCCCTCCGCCGAATAGGCGATGACCGCCTGGGGCGTGAAGAACTTCTCGCCCGCGGAGAGTTTCCACTCGAAGTCCTCGTCGTCGATGCCGTAGAGGAGATGCAGGCCGCGGAAGGGCGTGACGAGCGTGCGGAACTTGAAATTGCCGCTGTAGATGAGGTTGAACCCGATGACCTCGCCGCTGTCCGTAGTGGCGTTCTTCTCCTTCAGGTAGACGAAGGGATTTTCCTCCGCCGACGAGCGGCCGTGGTTGGAAGAGATCTCCTGAATGCCGTCCGTCAGGGCGTTGCAGCAGTAGTCGCGCTCCTTTGCCCAGCGGCCGTGGAAATGCACCAGATCATAGTCGGCGCGCGGAAGGTCGAGCTGCATGGACATGGCGCGCGTCAGACGCACCGCCTTTCTGCCGAAATTCTCGATGCAGAAGCTCTTGAGGAGGATGTCCTTGTCCGCAAAAATGGTGAGATAGAGATGTGCGCGCACGCGCAGATTCTTGTCTTCGAGCAGGATATCCGCCGTCTCGGCGTCGCCGTGCGCGTGAGGCAGGCCCTCGATCGCGGGAACCCCCTTCAGACGGCGGACGCTCTTAAAGCGCAGATCGGTCTCGAACGACCCCTCCTTGCTGCGCACGATGAGCGGCGCCCCGCGCTTGTCCCAAAGTCCGTGCGGAGAGACCTCGAGCGGCGCGCACGCCGCCTTGAAGCCGTCGGCATACCCCTCTTCCTTCCCCGTCTGTACGACATAACGAGGCGAGGCGAACTCCCCCGATTTGCGCACGCAGTCAAAATCCGTGTAACCGGCCAGACGCTTGCCGAAATACAACGTCTCAAGGTAGCCCGCGTCGTTCACATAGACGGCATAGCCGATGCTCTTGTTGTCCAACGCGAGGATACGCGTCGTCTTGCTGTAACGGATCATAGTAACATTCCCCTTTGATAAATTAAAATTCGAGTTCCAGACCGTCATAGGCGACGCTCAGGCCGTACGGTTCTGCAAGGGCGCAGAGCGCATCGTGCGTGCTCCCGCCGTTGTGCGAAAAGTGGTTCGCGACAAATCGCGTGTCTTCATCCGCCATTCCCTCCCGCAGCATGCGGTCGGCGACCTCGCGGTCGGTCTTCAGGCACATATGATTGCCCCTCCAGCCCTCCTGTCCGCCGCCCGTGCAGTCGAGCGAGACAAGACGGAATTTCCCGAAGGAGCGCAATGCCTCCCACGAGGCCTCGGGGAAATACCCCGTGTCATGCGCATAGAGAAGGCGGGTCCCGTCCTTTTCGATGGCGTAAAAGACAGGGCCTTCCGTCGTGGGATGGTCGGCCGCAAGCGGCAGGATATGATAGCCCTCCGCTTCAAACGGGACAAAGGGCTGCACGAGGCAGCGCTCGATGCGCCCGCCGAAGTCCTGAAGCCCCGTTCCCTTCATCTCCGCCTCCAGCCGACGATAGGCTGCGGCGGGAAGGAAGTATCGGAGGGTGCGGTTGCCGTGGCAGAAGTCCGGGCGTCCCATCACCATGTCCTCGGGATAGAAGTGATCGCTGTGCGCGTGCGTGATCAGGCACGCGCCGACGGCGTTCCAGTCGATGCCGAAGCGCATGGCGTGCCAGACGGTGTCCGGCGGAAAATCGAGAAGCAGTTCTCCGTTGACGATCGCCTGCGAACGCGAGCGCAGATTGCGCCCGCCCGCCGCACGCGACGCCCGACACGTGGGACAGTTGCAAAACAGCGACGGGATCCCCTCATACGCGGCCGTTCCGAGGTAGCGAAGTTTCATGACGGTTTTCCCCACGACGTTATGCCAATTTCGTGACGATGATGCCGTCCTCGACGGTACAGTCGTAGAAAGAGGGCTCGTAGCCGATCTTGCCCGTATATTTTGCGGCGACGCTGCGCTTGAAATCGGAGACGCCGTCCTTGCGCACCAGGGAGACGGTGCAGCCGCCGAAGCCTGCGCCCGTCATACGCGAGCCGAGGCAGGCGGGATGCGCCTGCGCTGCCGCGGCAAGGACGTCCAATTCGGCGCCCGTGACTTCATAGAGATCGCGAAGCGATGCGTGCGAGGCATTGAGCAGCTCGCCGAGCGTCTGCACGTCGCCGCGCTTCATGGCTCCCGCCGCACGCCGCACGCGGTCGCATTCCTCCACGACGTGAAGCGCGCGGGCTTTGACCTTTCCCTCTCCGTCCAGCACGCCCGCAATGCGCGCGAAGGCGTCGGGCGTCAGATCGGCAAGACAGGTGATGTCCGCCTTGGTCTGCAGCAGTTCCAGGGCGCGCTCCGTCTCGGCGCGGCGCTCGTTGTACTTGCTCTCCACAAGGCTGTGCGGCTTGTTACAGTTGGCGATGACGAGCGTGTAATCCCCCAGCAGAATGGGAACGTATTCCCGCTCGAGCGTATTGCAGTCGAGCAGAATGGCGTTGTCCTTCTTGCCGCACGCCGAGGCATACTGGTCCATGATGCCGCAGTTGACGCCTGCGTACTCATGTTCCGCCTTCTGGGCGATCAGGGCGATCGCGACGGGATCGAGTTCTTCGCCCGCGAGCGTTGCGAGCGCCGCGATGGTGGAGACTTCGATGGCCGCCGAGGAGGAAAGCCCGCTTCCGAAGGGAACGGTGCAGTCGAGCAGCATGTCGCAGCCGACGATCGTGTGACCTGCCTGCTGCCAGAAGTAAGCGCTGCCTGCGGGATAGTTGGCGTATTTGATGTCCTTATATTCTCCGAGACGGGCGATGTCCAGCGTGATGCGCGCGGGGATGTCCGTCCAGGAGAGGTTGATCTTATCCGTGCCGTTGGGGCGCACGTAGATGGTATTTTTGAGGGAGAGCGCCGCGGGCAGAACTTTTCCGCCGCAATAGTCGACGTGCTCGCCGATGAGGTTGACGCGTCCGGCTGCCGAAACTCTGTATGTATATTTGCTTTCATTAATCATGGAGAAACCCTGCCTTTTTCATGAAAATTTCTGCCGTCTCCGACGGCGTCTTGAACACGGCGGTATTGCCGAGAATGCGCTCGCAGACGCTTGCAAGTTCTTTTTTTACCGCATCGCGCGCCGATTCCTTCGTGAAGGAGGGCGCCATGCCCTTCATCTCGGAGAACACCATCGCGAAGTCCGCAAGTTCGGCGGGCAGCGATGCGCCGGAGACGAGGCATTCCTCGAGCACGGCCAGCTGGTCGACCAGCCGCCCCGGGAGGATGAACAGGCCCTGCGCCTCGATGAGCCCGATGGACTCCTTTTTGATGACGTGAAATTCGGGGTGCGCGTGAAACACGCCGTCGGGGTACTGTTCGGAAGTGATGTTGTTGCGCAGAATGAGGTTCATCGCATATCCCTGCTCCGTCTTGACGACGGTGGGACTGACGGCGCTGTGAACGCCGTCCGCGTCCGCGGGGATGATGCCGCGCGCGCGGTCTTCAAACCCTTCCCACGCCGTGCGCACGCGTTCGCAGCAGTCGGCGACCCGTCCGGCATCGCTGCCGACGACGCGCACCGCCGTGCCGAACCAGTCGAGCACGCCGACGGAAAGATCGGGAAATTCGGGATGCCGCAGCGGAATCGCCACGGCGGCACGGTGCAGCGGGAGCACTTCTCCGCCGCCCTGGAAATGATCGTGCGCGAGCACGCTCCCGCCGATGCGGGGAAGCGGCGCATTGCAGCCGATAAAATAGTGCGGGAAACGGTCGACAAAGTCCATGAGCTTGACAAACGTCCCGCGGTCGACGTGCATGGGAATGTGCTTTTCGTTCACCGCGATGCCGTGTTCATGGAAATACCCGTACGGCGAAAACTGCCAGAACCACGGCTCGCCGCCCAGCTCCAGAGAGACCGTGCGCAGCGTCCGCTTGTTGCGGCCGAAATACCCCTCGTTCTCGCGACAGATGGTGCACTTCGGATAGCCCCCCCTGACGCTGTTGCCGCTCACCGCCTTCTTGGGATCGCGGAACTCCGGCTTCGCGCGGTTGATCGTGACGATGAGTCCGTTGTCCGCCGCAAAACGCGGGTTGGCGTCCAGCTTCTCCTTCTTGACATAGTCGGACAGTACGGAATAGGAATACAGCCATTCCGTCGCCTCGCGGGAGGACACCGCCATGCGCGCGGCAAACGCTTGCTCCACCGCCTCGGGCGACAGCATCAGCGCCCCCATCACGCTGTCCGTGAGACGCTCGGGATCTTCCGCCGCGGGCAGCTGCGCACTTTCGCACGCCTTTACCAGCTCGCCCAACAGCGCGGAAACGCTCCTTCCGTCATACTCCCTGCCCGTGCCTTCGTAACTCTCCATGCCGATCAGGCCGAGCACGGTGTTGCGCACATACACCTCGTTACGCGCCGAAAGCCCCAGCTTCGCACGCGCGTACGCGATGAGTCCGTCGATCGCATCGCTGACTTCTCTCATACGTTCCTCCCCGAAAATCGGTCATTCTTTGCTTTCTTTTCATTTCCCGTAACATGACAAAAAGACGATAGAAACTACCGCCTCTTTGCCAAAACTATATTGGGGGAATGAAGATATAAGCACGTTCAAACAGGATTCGTCTCCGCGAAAAGCCATCGGCGATATGGTATCTGGTCGGTTCCGCGCCCTGTTTACATACTCCATTATACCCAAGGCAAGAGGTTTTTGCAAGCAACGTATTGCTGAATTTTAGACATTTATTGACATAATCCGCTTGACTTTTGAAATGTTTTAGATTATGATAAAACAAAGGAAGGAATGAAGATGATTGCAAAACGGGAAATCTGGAATTACCCCGAAGAGGCCCGCGTCTGGGTGGGGAAGTACCGCAACTCGCACAATCTGCTGCACTGGCACTATGACTGCGAGCTCATCTGCGTGGAGAGCGGCTCTCTCGAGGTGTTCTGCGAAAAGAAAAAGCAGATTCTGCACCAGGGCGAGGCCTTCTTCACGGACGGCGGACAGATCCACTATCAGCGCGCCTGCGAACCGGATACGGTGCTCATCGTGATCGTGTTCGACGCGGCGATCATCCGTCCGCTTCTGGAAAAGTATCAGCTTGCAAGTCCCAAACTGTATCGGCAGTACCCCATTCCCGAGCACTATGCGCGGCTAAGGAGCATTCTCACCGAGCGCCGCCCCTTCTACGGGACAGAGGCAAAGTGCGCCGTATGCGAGATGATGCTCGAGATCTTCCGCGGCGAACAGCTTGTCCACCGTCTGGAAAACGACCGCACCGAAGAGGCGTTCAAGCGGCTTCTGGAGGATGTCCAGACGCGCTACGCCGAGTACACCTTTGAAGACGCGGTGCGCTTCATGGGCATGAGCGAGGCCTACTTCTCCCGCTATTTCAAGGCAATGGCGGGGACGACCTTCTCGCAGTATCTCAACTATGTCCGCACAGACAACGCCGTGCGTCTTCTGCTTGAGGGCGACTCCCGCACCATGACGGAAATCGCCGAAGCGTGCGGCTTTGCCACCATCCGCAACTTCAACCGCATCTTCCTGGAATTTACGGGCTATGCCCCCTCCCGCCTGCCAAAGGACTTCATCCTCGGCGATCGGTTCTCCTGTCCGAGCAGACAGGCCTTCAATCCCACGCTCTACGACTGCGTCCTCATCGAAAGCTCCGACGTCCCCCATCCCGCACCTGCCCCGCAGGCATAGCGTTCCGATCGGCAAGTCCGATCGCCCCCCGAGGGACAGAACCCCGATCGGCCGCCAAGACACGAAAGTCCGATCGGCCGACGGATGCGCGATCGCCCTGCCCTTCCGCTTTTGGCGGCCGCAGACGAAGCGCGTTCGGCTTTGTCCTTCAACATTCATATTATACTGGAAAAGTGCGCCATCGTCAAGCCCCGAATTGAGGTCTGCGGCGCACTTTTTTGCTGCTTTTTTCTTCAGAACAGTTCGACAATGTCGCGCGTCAGAATGGCGGTGCCGTCCTCCAGAACAATGCGCCGCCCCGCCTCGTCGATCTTCGCGATCGTCCCGTCCGCGGAACAGAAATGTCCGCCTTCCTTGCGTACGTCTTCGGCAAACCACACGATGTGCGCCCGTCCGCCCCGCAGCATGACCGCCCGCAATGCGGCGTCCAGCTCGGCAAGCCGCGCTTCGTCCTGCTCGGGTCGCGCATCGGTGCGCCGCCCCGTCTCGTCGATGACTTCCTCATATCCCGTCAGCGCCGCAAAGGGCGCAAACTGCGCCGCCCGGTCGGCAACCGACATGTGCGGATGCGTCGCCGATACATGATGCGGAAGTCCGATGATGTCGTCATAGTTTTTCATACCTTCTCCTCCCCGTTCTCCGCGCCAGCACAATTACGCGCTCTGTTTCTGACTCTTCCGTGTCCGCGTTTGCCCGATTCCGCGCGCCGCTCCCGTCTGCTCTGTGTCTGCGTTTGCACGTTCGCCCGCGGTCATTCCAAATGCGGCAATCGCCGAAAATACGGCACATACGGCACACGTTCAGGCCTTATGGCCGCCGATCGTCTCGTTGCGCTCCCGCGCGGTCGCGCCCTCCTCGAAGTTCATGCCCTTGAGAATGGCGTTTTTGCCGTATTTCTCCTTGATGGCGAGCACCGCCTGCTGCCGCCGCTTTTCCTTCTCGCGGGCGTCCGCCTCTTCGGCCTGCGCCGCGGGATCGGAAAACAGATCCATCTGCCGATAGACGGGCGCGGCCGCCGCGTCCTCTGCGACGGCGTGCGTCGCGGAAATGTACATCCTGCGCACATTGAGCTTGCGATCGGTGATTCTGTCATACAGCGTCTGCACCGCCCGCAGGATCTCCTGTCCCGACGAGGTGCGATGTCCGAGATTTTGCGTCCCGTGCGCGTGCTTCGGCACGTTTCGGCCATAACGGTCGCGCGTAAACTCGCCATGATAGTCGCGGTTGTCGATGTCGTAACCGACCGTCATCACGATCTGATCGACGACGAGGTGCTTCCGCACAAGATCGAGCGCGAGCGCTTCCGCCATCTCGCTGACCACCAGCCGCGCCTTTTCAAAGGAATAGGGCGCCTGCAGCACCTGCCCCGCGCCGACGCTTTCGGACTGCGGCCGATATGCCTTGATGTCGGCGATCGTACACGGCTCCCACCCCCAGGCGTGGTCGATGAGCAGTTCCGCGTTCACGCCGAAGAGTTCGTACAGAAGATCCTCATTGTAGTATTCGTCCACCTTGCCGAGCGAACAGCGCGCGATGTCCCCCATCGTATAGAGCCCGACCGACGCCAGCTTGTCGGCATACCCCTTGCCCACGCGCCAGAAGTCGGTGATGGGCGTATGATTCCACAGCGTGCGGCGATAGCTCATCTCGTCCAGCGCGGCAATGCGGGCGCCGTCCGCGTCGGGCGCGATGCGCTTGGCGCCCACGTCCATCGCCACCTTGCACAGATAGAGATTGGTGCCGATTCCCGCCGTCGCCGTGATGCCCGTCGCCGCGAGAATGTCCCGCATGATGGTGCGCGCAAAGTCGTGCGCGTCCATTCCCGCCGCCGCAAGATAGTCGGTCGCATCGAGGAATACCTCGTCAATGGAATAGACGTGAATGTCCTCTGGCGCAACGTATTTGAGATAGATCGCGTAGATCCTCGCGCTGTAACGCATATAATAGGACATCCGCGGCGGCGCGACCAGATAGTCGAGCGCAAGCGAAGGATCGCCGCGCACTTCCGGATCGAGAAAGGAACTACCCGTCAGGACATGCCCCGGCGCCGCCTGCCTGCGCGCGCGGTTGATCTTCTCCACCTGCTGAACGACCTCAAACAGGCGCGGCCGCCCCGGGATCCCGTATGCCTTGAGCGCGGGCGAGACCGCAAGACAGATGGTCTTTTCCGTCCGCCGCTTGTCCGCCACGACCAGATTGGTGCGCAGAGGATCCAGCCCCCGCGCGACACACTCCACGGAGGCATAAAAGGACTTCAGATCGATGGCAATATACTGTTTCATCCCTTCCCCTCCCGAAAAGTGTGTGCAGTTCCGCGCATTTCTTTCCCGACGTCGGCGCCCGCCGCAACACGGCGCGCTCCTTGCTGTTTCATATTATACCCCGTCCGACGCGGACTGTCAAGACGGATTTCCCGTGCGCGCGTCCGCACGCCCCCTCTTTGCAAACTCCGCTCTTCCACAGCGTCCTTCGCAAACGGGCAACCGCGAAAATCCCACGCAAAATCGGCGAATTTTCTACGGGACGATCCGACAGGAAGACAATCCGGTCAAAGGGCAAAAGCGCCGTCCAAAAAAATTCCGGAGAGCAACGGCAAAAGCGGCGTCCCAAAAAATTCCATGAAGGAAAAACGGCAAAAGCGGCGCCGATCATGCAGCTCTGACGGACAAAAAAGCGGTCTCCGCAAGATAGGGAGACCGCTTTTTGAAAATTTTGATTACTTATTCATGCCTTCCTGCACGGCAACCGCGACGGCGACCGTTGCGCCGACCATGGGGTTGTTGCCCATGCCGATGAGGCCCATCATCTCGACGTGTGCGGGGACGGAGGAAGAGCCTGCGAACTGCGCATCGGAGTGCATTCTGCCCATCGTATCGGTCATGCCGTAGGACGAAGGGCCTGCCGCCATGTTGTCGGGGTGCAGGGTTCTGCCCGTGCCGCCGCCCGAAGCGACGGAGAAGTACTTGAATCCGTTCTCGACGCACCACTTCTTGTAGGTGCCTGCGACGGGATGCTGGAAGCGGGTGGGGTTGGTGGAGTTGCCCGTGATGGACACGCCGACCTTTTCGAGCTTCATGATGGCGACGCCTTCGGGGACGTTATCCGCGCCGTAGCACTTGACCTTTGCGCGAGGGCCGTCCGAGTAAGCGACCTCATTGGTGACCGTGACCGTCTCGGTATAGGGATCGAACACCGTCTCGACATAGGTGAAGCCGTTGATACGGGAAATGATGAAAGCCGCATCCTTGCCGAGGCCGTTGAGGATGACGCGGAGGGGTTTTTTACGCACCTTGTTCGCATTCATGGCGATGGAGATAGCGCCCTCCGCCGCCGCGAAGGACTCGTGTCCCGCGAGGAAGCAGAAGCAGTCCGTCTCTTCGGAGAGGAGCATCTTGCCCAGGTTGCCGTGGCCGAGGCCGACCTTGCGGTTTTCCGCGACCGAGCCGGGGATGCAGAACGACTGCAGACCGATGCCGATGGCGGCAGCCGCGTCTGCGGCCTTGGTGCAGCCCTTCTTGATGGCGATCGCCGCGCCGACGGTGTACGCCCAGACCGCATTGTCGAAGCAGATGGGCTGCGTGCCGCGCACGATCTTCTCGCAGTCGACGCCCTTGGAAAGACAGATGTCTTTGCACTCTTCGACGGAGCCGATGCCGTACTCCTTCAGAACGCCGTTGATCTTATCGATTCTTCTTTCATATCCTTCGAACAGAGCCATTGTCGTACCTCCTTACGCTTTGCGAGGGTCGATGTACTTCACCGCGCCCTGCTCTTCAGAAAATCTGCCGTAGTGGCCCATTGCCTTCGTCCACGCTTCGTTGGGCTCCAGACCCTTCTTGATGAAGTCGGTCATTTTGCCCAGGGACACGAACTCATAGCCGATGACCTGATTGTCCTTGTCGAGCGCCATACGCGTGACATAGCCCTCCGCCATCTCGAGATAGCGGACGCCCTTCAATGCCGTGCCGTACATCGTGCCGACCTGCGAACGAAGTCCCTTGCCGAGGTCTTCGAGTCCGGCGCCGATCGTGAGGCCGTCGTCCGAGAACGCCGACTGCGTTCTGCCGTAGACGATCTGCAGGAACAGTTCGCGCATTGCGGTGTTGATCGCATCGCAGACGAGGTCGGTGTTGAGCGCTTCCAGAATGGTCTTATGAGGCAGGATCTCCGCCGCCATTGCCGCCGAATGCGTCATGCCCGAGCAGCCGATCGTCTCGACCAGGGCCTCCTGAATGACGCCCTCTTTGACGTTCAGGGTGAGTTTGCAGGCGCCCTGCTGCGGCGCGCACCAGCCCACGCCGTGGGTGAAGCCGCTGATGTCCGTGATCTGCTTCGCGCAGATCCACTTGCCCTCTTCCGGAATGGGAGCGGGGTCATGCTTGGGACCCTTTGCGACACAGATCATCTCTTCCACTTCGCGTGAATATTGCATCTTGTATCCTCCATAAAAATTGTTCGACCCTTGTGGTTCTTTGCTATTCTACCATATTTCCGAAAAAAAGACAAGAGCTTGTCTCAAATTTTCCGCGGAAATATGCAGTTTTCTCATGCTTTTGAAGCTCTTTCGTCTGCCTGTGCCGACCCGCCGCGCCCGTGAAAAACGAGCCGTTTTCCCGTCAGAACGGTCAGGGCGTAGAGGACGACGATCCCGAAGAGCGCCGCAAAATACCGTCCCGCGGGCGGAACGAGATCGACGGCTTTTCCGACGGGCGTGAAGGGAAGCGCCGTAAGGACGATCGCACACGCCGCCGTCAGAAGACAGACGGACAGCGAAGCGCGGTTTTCCCATGTGAGCGTCGGCGTGCGCAGAAGATGGAGCGCAAGCAGCTGCGTGAGCGCGGACTCGATGAACCAGCCCGTGCGGAAATACGCGGCAAACGCCGCCTTCCCCTCCGCTCCGAGCGCGGCATAGGGCGCGCCGCACGCCGCGGGACAGACCGCAAAATACAGGACGGCGTAGGTCAGAATGTCGAACAGCGAACTGATCGGGCCGAACACGAACATGGTGTGCATGACCGCCCTTGCGTCCCATGCGGCGGGACGGGCAAGGAGCGCCCGATCCGCCCTGTCCCACGGAATGGCCGCGCAGGAGATGTCATATGCAAAGTTGAGGAGCATGAGCTGCAGCGCGAGCATGGGCAAAAAGGGAAGAAACGCGCTTGCGACGAGCACCGAAAACACGTTCCCGAAATTGGAGGAAGCCGTGATGCGGATGTACTTCACGAGGTTGATATACGTTCTGCGCCCCTCTTCCGCGCCGTCCGCCACGACCGTAAGGTCTTTTTCCAACAGGATGACCCCCGCAGCGTCCTTTGCGACTTCGGCGGCGCTGTCCACGGAAATCCCGACGTCCGCCGCGCGCATGGCGGGCGCATCGTTGATCCCGTCCCCCATGTACCCCACCGCGTGTCCGTTCGCACGCAGACACGCGACGACGCGCGCTTTCTGCAGCGGGGAAAGTTTGGCAAAGACGGCCGTCTCCTCCGCCGCCGCGCGGAGCTCCTCCTCCGTCATCGCTTCGACGTCGCTTCCCAGCAGGATCCGCCCCGTGCGCAGGCCCACTTTTTCACAGATGCAGGCGGCGACCTTTTCGTTGTCCCCCGTCAGGACTTTGACGGCAACGCCCGCCTTGTTCAGGCGGCGGATGGCAGCGGCCGCCGTCGGCTTGGGCGGGTCGAGAAAGGCAAGAAGCCCGACAAGCGTCATCTCCCGCTCCTCGGCCGCCGTCAGCGGAAGGGGCGGATCGAGCCGCCGCGCAAGCGCCAGAACGCGCATCCCCTTTGCGTTCAGCCCGTCCGCGAGCGCGAGCACTTCCCGCCGCACCTCTTCGGTGAGCGCCGTCCTTCCGTCCGCCTTCTCCGCATATGCGCATACGGCGAGCATTTCCTCCACGGCGCCCTTCGTGAGCAGCATCTCTCTGCCCGTCGCGTCCTCCACGACGACGCTCATCCTGCGCCGCTCGAAATCAAAGGGCAGTTCGTCCGTCTTGCGATAGGAACGCAGAAGCGCCTCATCCATCTCCCCCGCCTCGCAGAGCAGCTGCGTACGGAAAATGATGGCAGCGTCCATGAGATTTTTCAGCCCCGTCTGATGCGCGCTGTTGAGCCAGGCATACCGCAGGACGCGCGTGTCCTCCCGCCCCTCCACGTTGAGGTGCAGTTCCAGAACGACCTTGTCCTGGGTGATCGTCCCCGTCTTGTCCGTACAAAGGACGTCCATCGCCCCGAGGTTCTGGATGGCGGACAGGTTCTTGACAATGACCTTCTTCCGCGCCATGACGACCGCGCCCTTGGCAAGGCATGCCGTCACGATCATGGGGAGCATCTCGGGCGTAAGTCCGACGGCCACGCTCACCGCAAACAGCGCCGCATTCAGCCAGTCGTGTTTTGTCAGTCCGTTGATGAGCAGCACCACGGGCGCCATAACGAGCATCAGCACGAGCAGAAGACGGGACACCTTCCCGACACCGCGGTCGAACGCCGTCACCGTCGGCTTCGCGTCAAGCGCCTTCGCCGTCTGGCCGAGCAGCGTCTCCTTCCCGACCGCCACGACGACGCCCGTCCCCGTGCCGCTCAGGACGTTGGTCCCCGCAAAAGCAAGACACCCGCTCTCCGGCAAGGTCTGCCACGGCTCCGACGCCTGTGCGCTCTTTTCCACGGGCGCGCTCTCCCCGGTCAGCGACGCCTGCGCGAGAAAGAGATCCCGCGCCGCAAGAATGCGGACATCGGCGGAGAGCATATCCCCCGCGGAAAGACGGACGAGATCCCCTACCACGATCTCCGAAACGGGGCGCTCCGCCGCGACGCCTTCCCGCACGATGCAAGCCGTGGGCGCGATCATGGAAGAAAGCCGTTGCGCCGCCCGCGCGCTCCGCGTCTCCTGTACAAAGTGCATCCCGCCCGAGACGGCGATCATGACCCCGATGACGCCCACCGTCAGAAAGCTGCGCTCCGCGGGCGGCGCAAAGACGACATCCGTCAGGACGGATACGAGCACAAGCGCGGCAAGAATGAGCGTAAACGGATTGAAAAACGCGCCCGCAAGCCTGCGCAGGATCCCGTACGTCCGCTTTGCCCGATATACGTTTGCGCCGTATTCCAGACGGCGCGCGACGACTTCCTCCTCCGAAAGGCCTCCGTCCCTGGTCCCCAGCCAGGAGCACACGCGCTCCGCCGGCATCCTGGCCGCTTCCGCCATGCGCTCCGCCGCCCCCGTACGCCTTGCGGCCGTCGCAATGCGCACTTCTTCCGCCGCCGCGTGCATTGCCGTGTGCATTTCCGCCTGCATCAGAGCCGGACGCACTTCTTTTTCTTTGAATTTTTTCATGTCACTACCTCCTTCGATGCAACTCGATGAGATAGCCGAACCGCCGTTGTATCAGCGCACGGGCATGCGGACAAACGCGTACGCCGTCCCGCACGCCGACAAACTGCGACTTCGACTGCCTTCGTTCATCCTGCATACCTCCTTTTTTTCAAAAAAATAACCGCGCGCCCGACGGCGCGCGGAGTTCCGACTCTTTCCGCAAGTCCCCGTTCGAGCTTTGACTTCGCGGGGCGGTGAAGCTGTGTTATGCTGCGCCTTGTGTCTCGACGCCGCCTGTTCAAACCTGCGCACGATGTCTCCATCGTTTTGCGGCAACAGCCCGTATCCCCGTAGTAGCCTTACCTACCGGTTATCCTCTTGTACGGGCATTATACCCCGCCCCTCCCCGTTTGTCAAGCCTTTCGGGGAAAAAATTTTTCCCTTTGTCCGCGGGGCGCCGAATGCCTTCCCTTTGTCCGCGGAGCGCCTCGTGCTTTCCCTTCGTCCGCGGGGCGCCAAGCGCCTTCCCTTTGTCCGCGGAGCGCCAAGCACCTCTCCTTCGGCCGCGGAATCCGAGAGCTTGCACAAAAAAACGCGTCCTGCGGTATTTGGCAGGACGCGTTCCGATCGGAAATACGGCCCCTCGTCGTGGTCGGCTTTCCGAAATTCTGTCTGTTCCGAACGGCTTTTTCCGGCGATTCTTCCGGGCCGCGCAAGCGGTTCCTTCGTCTCCCTTGCGGGAAGCGCGGTTCAATCGAAGGGCAATCGGACGAGCGGGTCAGAGCTCGATGTGCTCGATGTCCTTGCGCTGCGAGCGGCGGTAGAACACCGCCTTTCTGCCGATGACGTACACCACCTCGGCCCCGAGGAGGTCGGCGGCATTCTGCGCCATCGTGTCCGCGTCCGCCTCTGCCGTGGGGAGGACGTTCACTTTGATGATCTCGCGCGCCTCGAGCGCCTCGGAGAGCGTCTTTAAGAGGTTGTCCGAAATGCCGCCCTTGCCGATCTGCGTGACGGGCGAGAGGTTGGCCGCAATGGATTTGAGTTTGCTTCTTTGTTTGCTTGTCATATGCTTCTCCGTTTTCGGAATCGCATTCCGAATTTCATTTATGGAATATAGTCAAATTCGACGTCGCCGACGATGACGGTGTCCCCCTCTTTGCAGCCCATGTCCGCAAGCGCTTTGAACACGCCGCGGGATTTGAGCATGCGGTGGAAGTACGCCATGGAGTCGGGATTGTTGAGCACGACGTTGCGACACAGCAGGTCGACAAGGCCGCCCGTGACGACATACGCGCCGTTTTCGTCGCGGAAGATCTCGAACTGCCAGCTGTCCTCCTCCTCGAAGGCGAACTCGTCGGAGGGGATCTTCTCGGCGGGCGGGAGCGTCTGGAGCATCTCCCAGATCATGCCCAGAAGTTTCTGCACGCCCTCCCCGCGTACGGCGGAAATTTTACAGACGGGAAGATCGGGATGCGCCGCTTCAAAGCGCGCCGCATTCTCCTCCGCGCCCGCACAGTCGCACTTGTTGAGCACGGCGATCTGCGGAAGTTCTGCCAGCTTCTGCGAGTACGCACGCAGTTCCGCGTTGATCTTCTCGTAGTCCTCCAGGGGATCGCGTCCCTCCGTGCCGGCGATGTCCAGAACGTGACAGATCATGCGGGTACGCTCGATGTGGCGCAGGAAGTCATGTCCCAGTCCCGCGCCCTGCGCCGCGCCCTCTATGAGTCCCGGAATGTCGGCAACGACAAAGGAATTTTCGTAGTACTTTACGACCCCCAAATTGGGCGAGAGCGTGGTGAAGTGATAGTCCGCAATCTTGGGCCGCGCCGCCGAGATTTTGGAGAGAAGGGTCGATTTCCCCACGTTGGGGAATCCGACCAACCCCACGTCGGCGATGACCTTCATCTCGAGAATGACGGTATGCGGACGCAGCTTGACGCCCTTTTGCGCAAAGTTGGGTGCATGACGGCGCGCCGTCGTGAAACGGACGTTGCCCTTGCCGCCCCTGCCGCCCGCAAGCAGTAAGATCTTCTCGCCGTTTTCGTAGGCGTCGCAGATGATCTTGCCGCTCTCCGCGTCCCGCACGAGCGTCCCGCAGGGAACTTTCAGGACGACGTCCTTCCCCTTTCTGCCGAAACATTGGTTGGAGCCGCCGCGCTCGCCGTCCTCCGCATAGTATTTTCCCGTAAAGCGATAGGCGAGCAGATCGTGGACGTTCTCGTCCGCCATGACATAGACACTGCCGCCGTCCCCGCCGTCTCCGCCGTCCGGGCCGCACGCGGGTTTGCCCTTGTAGGCCTTAAAGGAATTCATGCCGTCTCCCCCGTCCCCGGCTTTGACGGTAATCCGAACTTTGTCGGTAAAGATCTTGTTGTCCATAACGCAAGTATAGCAAGTTTTCCGCCAAAAGGCAAGGCGTTTTCCGCAAAAGCAGAAAGATACGCGGCTTTTTCTGCAATCTATTGTGAAATGATCAATTTTTCTGTTAGAAAATGCGCATACTGCGGTATAAGTAAGGCAAGGAGGAGTCCGTTCATGTTTGAATACCTTTTGTTTTTGCTGCTGCTTTTGCCCTGTCTCGCCTTTGCGGCATGGGCCTCGGCGCGCGTCAATTCGACATACGCAAAGTACGACCGCGTCCAGACGCGCTCCTGCATGACGGGCTACGACACGGCCACCCGCCTCATGCGCAACCGCGGCGTGTCGGGGATCGCCGTCAACCGCGTGGAGGGCAGGCTCACCGACCACTACAACCCCTCCAAAAAAGTCGTCAACCTCTCCATGAGCACCTACGGAAGCGCCTCCGTGGCGGCCGTCGCCGTCGCGGCGCACGAGGTCGGCCACGTCATGCAAAAACAGACGGGCTACATCCCCTATAAAATCCGGAACGTGCTCGTTCCCCTCACCAACATCGGCTCCAGGCTCGCCCTGCCCGTCATCCTCGTCGGCCTCCTGCTCGACATCTTCTGGGTGTCGGCGCCCCACCCCTACGGCCAGTGGGCCGTCTACATCGGGATCGCCCTCTACGGACTCTCCACGCTCTTCATGCTGGCAACGCTGCCCGTCGAGTTCAACGCCTCCCGCCGCGCCAAAAAAATGCTCGTCGACGAGGGCATCCTCGAACCCGAGGAACTCCCCGCCGCAGGAAAAGTGCTCTCCGCCGCGGCTCTCACGTATGTCGCGTCTCTCCTTGTCTCCCTGCTCTACTTCCTGCGCTTTGCCCTCATCTTTGCCTCCCTCGTCCGCCGCGACTGACCGCGCCGCCCCTTCCCCGCTTTGTCCTTCGTCGATTGCGGCGAAAGACTTCGCTCTTTGGGACAATTTACAATTAGCAAAAAACGCACCCCGCCCGGGTGCGTTTTTATGCGCAATGCTTTGTGCCGTGCGCCTGATTGTATGCGCGGGACGTCAGCCTGTGCGCAGCGCGTCAGCCTGTGCGCGGCACGTCAGTCTGTGCGCGGCACGTCATACGACCGAATGCGCACAATCCGACGACTTTTGGGAGCGTGCAAAGGACGGCAGGCCGCCGTCAGACCCCGTTTGCGCCTTATCGGCTGCGTTTTCAAGGATACGTCCGCAAGATTTTGCTGACAGCATTCGTCGCTGTGTCCATAAAACTTATCTGCAGGCGATGGGCGCGGAAAGAGCTTGCGGGACGGCGTCCGCAGGATTTTATTGCAGACGGCGCGCGACGGCGTGCAGGAATTCCTCCGAGGAGAGTTTTTTCGGCGTGACGCCCTCCTGATGGAAAAGCGGGACGAGGTCGCCCGTCATCTCGCCCTCCTCGATGGCGGAGACGGTCGCGCGTTCGAGTTTGTCGGCAAATGCGACGAGTTCGGGAATGCCGTCCAGCTCGCCGCGTTTTTTGAGCGCGCCCGTCCAGGCGAAGATGGTCGCCACCGAGTTGGTGGACGTCTCCTCACCGTTGCGGTACTTGTAATAATGCCGCGTGACGGTGCCGTGCGCCGCCTCGTATTCGTATTTTCCGTCAGGGGAGACGAGGACGGACGTCATCATGCCGAGCGAGCCGTACGCGGTCGCGACCATATCGCTCATGACGTCGCCGTCGTAGTTCTTGCATGCCCAGAGGAGCCCGCCCTCCGAGCGGACGATGCGCGCCACGGCATCGTCGATAAGGGTGTACAGATACCAGAGCCCCTTGGCCTCGAACTGCGCCTTATACTCCTCGAACACCTCCGAGAAGATCTGCTTGAACTGTCCGTCGTAGACCTTGGAAATGGTGTCCTTGGTGGCGAAGATGACGGGCAGGTTCTGCTCGAGCGCAAAGCGGAAGCACGCGTGCGCAAACGAGCGAATGGATTCGTCGGTGTTGTGCATGCCCTGCACCACGCCCGACGACTTGTTGAAGTCATGCACGAGCTTTCTTGCGATCTCGCGCCCCTCCTTGTCCTCGGTGACGAGATACACCTTGTTGCCCTCGGCGGCAATGCCGTCCACGGCGGCATACACGTCGCCGTAGGCATGACGGGCGAGCACGATGGGCTTCGTCCAGGTGGGAATGTAGGAGCGGATCCCCTTCGCGAGAATGGGCGCGCGGAACACCGTGCCGTCGAGAATGCGGCGAATGGTGCCGTTGGGGCTCTTCCACATCTCGTGCAGATGATATTCCGACATCCGCTGTACGTTGGGCGTGATGGTCGCACACTTGACCGCAACGCCGTATTTTTTTGTCGCACGCGCGCTCTCCACGGTGACGGTATCCGACGTCGCATCGCGGTTGGGAAGTCCCAGGTCGTAATATTCCGTCTTGAGGTCGACATAGGGAAGAATGAGAATGTCCTTGATCCACTTCCACAGGACGCGCGTCATTTCGTCGCCGTCCATCTCCACAAGGGGGGTCGTCATCTGAATTTTCGGCATAACCACCTCGGCAGGTTTTTCTTCTTATTATACGAAATTCCCCCGCCGTTTGCAACCTTTTGCGCCCGAAAATACACTTTCCCGCAAAATTCCCGTGCGAATGACCGTCTTTTGCACGGGCGGATTGCGCAAAGCCTCTTCAAGGAGCTCCGTAAAAAAGCGGCGGATCCCCGCCAGCGTGTCGGCAAACAGATACCCCGCAAGCGAACCCGGAACGGTATTCAGTTCGTTGAAATACACCGCGTCCCCCGCCACGAGATAATCGGCGCGCACGACGCCGTGCATGCCGAACGCCTCATACAGACGGCGCGTATCGCTTCGGATGCGATCCGTGACGCGTTCGGGAAGATCGGCGGGACACTGCGAGCCCTTTCCCGCCTCATATTTTTCCGCATAGGAGAGCAGTTCGCCGCCCGAAAAGACCTCCTCGCAGGCAGAGACGCGCACCTCGTCTCCGCAGCGGCAGGCGGCACAGTTGACGTCCCGCTTGTCGGGGAAGTAGCGCTCGATCAACGCCTTGTCGTCCAGCGTGAAGGCGAGCGAGAGCGCGTCGGAAAGCATCTCCTCTCCGTGCACGACGGTAAGGCCGATGCTCGACCCGAGCCTTGCGGGCTTGACGACGACGGGATAGCCGAACGCGGCGGCACGGGCATACGTCTCTTCGGGCGCCGCCGCGAACGCGCGCTCCGTGACGCAAAAGGCGGGCGCGGCGGCGATCCCCAGCCCCGCCAATGCGATTTTGGTGAGCGCCTTGTCCATGAAAAGAGCGCTTTCGGGGACGCCGGGCGAGGCGGACGGAATGCCGTACCACGCGAGGAGCGCGGCGAGCGTGCCGTCCTCCCCCATGCCGCCGTGACAGCAGTTGAGCGCGACGTCTATGCGTTCCGAACGGCGCATTTTGCCGCAGCGTGCAAGCCCTCCCTGCACAAAAGTGACCGAAACGCCGCCGACGTCCCCCGCAAACTCGGACACCTTGCGCCAGTTCCCGCACCGCATTCCCCCCTCGGGAGGAAGAAAAACGGGAAGCACCCGAAAGGCCGTCCCGCGCAATAAGTTGACGGCATACATCCCCGTGATGACGGAGATCTCCGCCTCGTTCGACCGCCCGCCGAAGAACACCGCGACCGTCTTTTGCGATGGCTTTCTGGCACGTTTTTGCATTAAAAAAACACCTCCGAAGTTATTTTTCTTCCGAAGGTGTTTCATCGGTATTTGCTGTTTCGCTCTCGCGAAGCGATCAATAGCAATCGGGCAGGTCGTTGAGAAAGAGGACGCAGTCGCCCGCGGCAAGCTCTTCCGCGAGCAGGGATTGGGCGGCCTGCAAGGTGGGAACGATGTGCAGTTTGGATTGGTCTCCGCCCGCCGCAAGGTAGCCGTTGCGCACGTCAAGCACGAGCGTTTCGCCCACCAGCACAACGAGGTCCAGCCCCGCAAACAGAGCGCCGAGCGCGCCGTTGACTTCCTCCTCGAGCTGGCCGAGTTCCACGATCCCGGGCGTGACAACCGCCTTTCTGCCCGTCGCCAGCTTCAAAACTTCGACGGCGTTCTTTGCCCCCTCCGCATTGCAGTTGTAGCCGTCGTCGAGTATGAGCAATCCGTTTGCCTCTTTGCGCTCCAGACGGTGCGGAACGGGAACGATCTTTGCGATGCCCGCGGCGATCTGTTCCTTCTTCATGCCGAGCACCGCGCAGAGCGCGGCGGCAAGGGCGATGTCCTCGGCGGCATGCCTTCCGAGCAGAGGCACGCGGACGTCGATCGTCCCGTCCGGCAGGCGCAGAGAAAAGGACGTCCCGTCCGTCGAGAGCGCGATATTCTCCGCATCGAAGTCGCGCCCCATGACGAGTGCGTCGTTTACTTCCGTCTCTGCGGCAGAACGGCCCAGAACACAGGTCTTCACGCGGCGGGCGAGTTCGCCCTTTTCCGCGCGGATCGCCTCGAGCGAGCCGAACGTCTCCAGATGCTGACAGGTGACGCCCGTCACCACGCCCACGGAGGGACATACCATGTCGCAGAGCGCGGCAATGTCGCCCTTTCTGCGCGCGCCCATCTCGGCAAGGAAGATCTCGCAGTCCAGTCCCCCTTCGTTCACCGCCCTGGCAATGCCGACGGGCGTGTTATAGGAGGCGGGCGTCGCGATGACGCGGAACTGTTCCGAGAGAATGACGGCGGCGAAATTCTTGACGGACGTCTTGCCGAAGCTCCCCGTAATGCACACCTTGATGCAGGGGCTTGCGGCGAGCGCCGCCTTTGCGCGCCTGATAAATTTGTTTGTGTGCGGCACTTCGTACGCCTTCATGCAGAAATTGACGCACATGAGAACGGGCGGACAGAGCAAGGGAACCAAGCAGAACGGAACGTAGCGCAGAAGGTAGAACCAGTCGGCAGCCGCGGCGAGGGAAATCGCCGTCAGCGCAAACCCCAGTCCGATGCACAGGGCGAACAGAACAGCGGTGTAGGCGATGAGCAGACGAAGATAGCGCGCCGTCGGACGGGCAGGCACTTTGAGCGCGTGCCTGCTTTCGGCGATCCGATAAAAGAGCGTGATCCCGAAGAAGGGCGCGGCAGAGACGAGATTGGCAACGGCGTAGCCCGCAAAGGAGAACACCACGCAAAAGAGCGCCGTCAGAAGCGCGACGGCGAGCGCGAGGATGGACGCCTTTTTGCGCTCGATGTTGCGGGCACGATAGTACCACTTCGCAAAGGCGCGTCCCGCATATCCCTGCTGCTGCAATATGGCGATGAGGCGCTGCGAGCACGAAGCGAACATCATGCCCGCAAGAGCGCCGCCCGCGAGCACGGCAAAGATCATGGAAAGTGTCATTGGAAAAACTCCTCTGCCGCCGCGTTGAACGCAAGCGGATTCTCAAGAAAGGCGAAATGCCCGCAATCTTCCATCCAGAACACGCGGCTGCCGCGGATGGCGCGGAGGTACACCGCAACGGAAGCGGGCGGGACCGCCCCGTCCTTCGTCCCGTGAATGAACAGCACGGGAACGCGAATGCGCTCCGCATCCGAGCGCAGATCCTCGTTGACGATCTTTTTATAGCTCTCGCGCATGAGCGGCGAGAGCGTCCGATATTCCCTGCTGCCGAATCTGCGTGCGGCAAACTTCGGAGCGAAAGCGCGGACGAAGCGATACGCCCGCACCCGTACATGATAGGAAAGCGTGCGTCGCTCCACAATCCCCGCACAGCCCGTCAGCACCGCCCGCTCGAACACGTCGCCGCGGGACAGACACTTGACGGCAACTCTTCCGCCGAACGAATGCGCCACGACCAGCGGCTTTGAAATCCCGAGTGCGTCCATCGCATTCTGCGTCCAATCGGCATAATCGCCGACCGACCACGCCGCAGGAAGCGGCTCCGCGCCGCCAAAGCCGGGAAAGTCGAGCGCGGTCACGCGGAAATGCCGCGAAAAATAGGCGATCTGCGGAGCAAAGGTCTCCTTGCACGCGAGATACCCGTGCAGGAAGAGGAGATCGCGTCCCTCCCCCCGCTGCTCATAGCAAAGTTTCAATCGAGCTCCTTCATCATGACGATGGCGTCCTCGCCGTCCGCATAATAGCGGGAACGGACATACAGACCGCTGTACCCGCGGCGCAGATACAGCATCAGCGCGGGCGAATTGGACACGCGCACCTCAAGAAAAATGCGCCTGGCGCCGTGTTCTGCGGCGAGTTCTTCCAGATCGTCCATGATCTTATTTCCCCTGCCGCAGCGGCGGTACATCTCAGCCACGCCGACGAGCTGCACCTCCGCCGCATCGTCCGCCACGCCGACGCCCCCGTATGCCGTGATGACCCCCTCCTCGTCGAGGAGCGAGCCGAAAAAGTGCTCCGAGAGAAAGGATTCGGCAAGCATCCGGTGATTCCACGGATCGGAAAAACAGTCGCGTTCCAGCGCGGCGATCTGCGAGAGATCGGCATACTTCCAAAGCCGTCCGTTCATCGTCATCCCCCTGTCCCCTGTCCGTCCTGCCGACGGCTCAGGCGCGCTTTTCCTCGGCAGAGGACTTGCGCAGATACACCGCTTCGAGCGCGTGCGCGCCGCACGCCTCCGCGGCCCGCGCCTTCGCCGCACACAGAAGCCCCTGCGCGGCGTCGACCGTCTTCACGCCCGCAAAGAGTTCCCCGTTCGCGACGGGCACAAAGCCCTGCGCGATCCGCGCATCCGCCTCCTCCCGCGACAAAAATGCGGGCGGCAGGACGACTTGCGTGCCGTCATACCCGCAGGCGTAAACGTTCCCGTGTCCCGCATCCACGAGGCACAGCCGCTTCCCGTCCGTATCAGCGTATGCGAGCGTATCGAAAGTGGTGAGCGAAAGCGCCTTCTTTTCCCCCGCGAGGCACAGTCCCTTGACCGTGGCAATGCCGATGCGGATCCCCGTAAACGACCCCGGCCCCACCACGCAGGCGAGAAACTCACAGTCGGCAAGCGTCATGCCCGCCTCCTTGAGCGCGCCGTCGATCGCATCCATCAGGAGCACGGAATGCCGCATGGCACAGTCCTCGCGGCGGGATACGACCGTCTTCTCCTCATTTACGGCGACGACGTTGAGCGCCCGTCCGCTCGTATCGATGGCAAGAAATTTCATGTTTCGATCTCCCGTTCCTCTTCTCCCGTCTTACGGATCGTGATCTTTTTGCACGCCGACGGCAGAAGCGGCGCAATGTTTTCGCTCCATTCGACCAGGCAGATCTTCCCCGCGTCGAAATAGTCGGCAAACCCGAGTTCCTCCGCCTGCCGCACGTTTTCGATGCGGTAACAGTCGAAGTGGAACATGGGTTCATAACTGTTGACATAGGCATACGTCGGGCTCAATACGTCCTCACGAATGCCCAGCCCGCGCGCAATGCCCTGCGCGATGACTGTCTTGCCGGCGCCCATTTCGCCGTCCAGAAGCACGACGTCGCCCGGCTGCAATGTCTTTGCATACGCCTCCGCCCATGCGAGCGTCTGCTCGGGGGAGCGGGAAAGAAAAATCGCCATATCACGGATATTATACCGCATATGGCGACATTTTGCAAGGCTTTTTCTGCGTCCTCAGTGCGTGAGCATATAGTGCAGCACGGCGAAGAACACGAGGACGAGTATGGCGACGGCAAACCCGAGGATGGTGAGCGCGGTCGCATAGCGGTTGCTTGTGTCGGACGCCTTCTTCCTGGGCGTAAGTTTTGCATTCAGCCGATTGATGGCGCGCGAGATGTGCTTATAGACGGGGAGCGTGACGAGGGCCGCCACGAGGCAGCGCAGAAGGTTGAAGGGAAGCACCGCCGCCCAGAGATAGAGCGAGTAGAAGTTCTCCTGCGTGCAGTCGGGGAAGAGCGGCGTCATCATGCCGAGGATGGGATCCCAGCTGCCGCCGAACATGAGATAGACATAGGCAGGCACGAGGACATAGCGGTTGAGCAGGACGGCGAGCGCGGTGGAGATGACCGAGCCGACCGCGAGCGCGAGAAGGGCGCCGCGGAAGGTGCGGTGGCGGTCATAGATGAGCCCCGCAGGAATGACGAGCGCAAACCCGACCAGGATATCGGCCGCATCGCCCACGAACATGGTGGATGTCGAGACGCACACGAGCTTGATGAGCACCATCATGACGACGATGACGCTTCCCGAGAGCGGGCCGAGCGCAAACGTGCCGATGAGGACGGGAATATCGGAGAAGCGGAATTCCAGGAACTCTGGAAAGGCGAACGGGAGCGGGAAGTTGAAGATGTACAGGATCGCCGCAAGCGCGGAGAAGAGCGCGATCATGGCAATGCGCGTGGAAGAGAAATACTTTTTTGCCGGCATAAGACTACCTCGGAATATGATTTCGGATATTCTTTGAACCGCCGCCGCTTTTCCGCAGACAACCGTGAAAAAGCGCGCCCCCGCAAAAGGGGCGCGCGTATTGGCCGCATCTTCGTTCTTTTCTCATCCGGACTATGACCGTCGGTACGGGAATCACACCCGTTCGGGGGCAAACTGCCCTTCGCAGACTTTAACTGCCGGTGGAGAATTTCACTCCGCCCCAAAGAATATTCGATTGATCTTATTATAGTATCCCCGCCCCGCCCTGTCAAGCGTTTTGTCCCATTCTCCGCACAGGATTCCAGTCATGTCGCAAGCCCGCCCTCGGTCTTCTCTGCACCGCCGCCGAAAATATCCCGATGGTATTTCGGTTTTTCCTTGCGTATGCGTTTCGAGCAACCCTAATAAATTGCGCCGCCGGCGGTCAGATCCGGGCGGGCGGCGTTTTCTGTTTCCGCTTTCCGAAAAGGCAGGCGCTGTCCTGCCTTTTTGCACACGGCGAAGAACTGTTCGTCATTCGCCCCGAAAAGAGGGCGGAGCGTCCTCAAAGGATGTCATTCCGATAGATGGGGAAACGGTCGCACAGTGCGGCGACCTTCTCGGAGACGTCCGCAACGGCGTCTTCGCGTCCCTGAATGACTTCGGTGACGAGGTCGGCAATGTACGCCGCCTCTGCCTCCTTCATCCCGCGCGACGTGATGGCGGGCGTTCCGATGCGCACGCCGCTCGTCACGAAGGGCGAGGTCATCTCGAAGGGAATGGTGTTCTTGTTGACCGTGATGTGCGCACGATCCAGAAGGGCCTCCAGATCTTTGCCCGTCATGTCATCCTTGCGCAAATCGAGCAGCATGAGATGGTTGTCCGTGCCGCCCGAGACGAGCCGCACGCCGTTCTGCATGAAGCGGTCCGCCATCGCCGCGGCGTTGCGCACGATCTGCTGCTGATAGAGCTTGAACGCGGGCGAAAGCGCCTCTTTGAAGGCAACCGCCTTTGCCGCGATGACGTGCATCAGCGGGCCGCCCTGCGTCCCGGGGAACACCGCCTTGTCGATCGCCTTTGCATACTGCTCCTTGCACATGATGACGCCCCCGCGCGGCCCGCGCAGCGTCTTGTGCGTCGTGGTCGTGACGAAGTCGGCATACGGCACGGGGCTGGGGTGCAATCCCGCCGCCACAAGGCCCGCGATGTGCGCGATGTCCACCATCATCAGCGCCCCCACCTTGTCGCAGATGGCGCGGATGCGCGCAAAGTCGATGATGCGCGGATAGGCGCTCGCCCCCGCCACGATCATCTTCGGCTTGCACTCCAGCGCCGTCTTTTCCATGAGATCGTAGTCGATGGTCTCCGTTTCCTCGGAGACGCCGTAGGGAACGATCTTGAAGAAGATCCCCGAAAAATTGACGGGCGAACCGTGGGTAAGGTGTCCGCCGTGCGAGAGGTTCATGCCCATTACGGTGTCGCCCGGTTTGAGCATGGCAAAATAGACGGCAAAATTCGCCTGCGCGCCCGAGTGCGGCTGCACGTTCGCATGGTCACATCCGAACAGCTCTTTCAGGCGGTCGCGCGCAAGATCCTCCACGATGTCCACATACTGGCAGCCGCCGTAATAGCGCTTTCCGGGATATCCTTCCGCATATTTGTTGGTGAGATGGCTGCCCATTGCCGCCATGACTGCAGGCGAGACAATGTTCTCGCTGGCGATGAGTTCAAGGTTTCCGCGCTGGCGGGCAAGTTCCTGCTCCATCGCCTTGCAGACCTGGGGGTCTGTCTTACGGATCGTGGTAAGATCGATCATATTTTTACCGTCCTTTTTTCAGATTACGCTTTATTATAACAGGATTTTTCGGAAATAGCAAGGACACGGCAATACTTTTCCGAAAATCTGCCGCCCCCCGGCAAATTACGGCGGGCGGCTGTCTTTCCCCTCCCGTCCGATCAGAATACGAACGCGAGAAGTTCTTGTATCCATGCGCCGCGTTCCGCTCGGGCGCCGACGTTCCCCTGCGCCCCATCGGACTCATCGGACGTCTGTTCGGACCCCTGCGCGTCATCGGGCGTCCCATCGGACGCATCGGGTCCCGTTTCGGGAAGCTCCGCCGGCCCGTAATCGTAGAAGCCGCTCTGCAGGGCGACGGCGACGAGCTCGGCAAACTCCGCTTTGTAGGCGTCGGCCAGGAGGAGATCCCTGAGGTCTTCCAGCCGCACGAGGACGTCTCCGAGGGAGGCGTTGCCGCGATACTGCGATTGGCGCAGCACGAGGGCGAATTCCGCCACGCACGCGGCGAAAGCGGTGTCCTGCGTTGCCTGTTCCTCGCCCGTGACGGTGAGCGTGACCTCGTCGTCCTCGCCCGCGGTGTTGCGATAGCGCACCGCAACCTCGGCAAGCGAGGCATCCGTGTCCGCGTCGGTGCGCACGATCTCGTACATGGCGGTCACGCAGAGATTGCTGCCGATCTCGCCCGCGTCCGTATCGGCGTTGTTGAAGTCATCCTCGGACATGGTCTTCATGTCATAGCCCAGCAGACGATAGGAGGACACCGTGTCCGCATCGAAGGTGATGCCCGCCTTTGCATCGTGCGCGACGGTATAGAGCGTGCCCGCCACCTCTTTGGTGAACACCTTTTCCGCCTCGAGCGGCGTATCGATGTAGGCATAGTTGCCGTTTCCGTTGAGGGCAAGCGTCTGCATGAAGTCGTCGCGCATGTTGCCCATGCCGACGGCCGCCACGGAGAGTGCGATGCCGCTCTTTGCCTTTTCCTGAATGAACTCGGTGAGCTCATCCTGATCGGATATGCCGACGTTGAAGTCGCCGTCCGAGAGCAGGATGACGCGGTTGTTTCCGTCTTCCGTGCGGAAGGCCTCCGCCTGTTCGTAGGCGCGGTCCAGTCCGCCCGAGCCGTTGGTCGAGCCGTAGGCGTTGAGCCGATCGATCGCGTTGCGGATGGCGGGCTTATTCTCCGCCGTCGCCTCCGTGCTCTTCAGAACGGTGCTTGCGCCGCTTGCGTACGTCACAATGGACAGCCTGTCTCCCTCGCCCAACGTATCGACGAGCTTGTTCGCGCCGTACTTGACGAGATCGAGACAGCTCTGTCCCTCCGTCCCCCACACAGTCGAACCCATGGAGCCCGAGACGTCGATCAGCAGGACGTAGTTGGCACTTCCCGTGCGGACGGCCTCTTCCGTCCTGAGGCCCAACGTCAGGAGCGAATGCGCATCATTCCACGGGCAGTCCGAGACGTACGCCGAAACGCCCACCGCCTCCCCCGCCTTGGGTGCGGGATAGGCGTAGTCAAAGTAATTGACGAGTTCCTCGAGGCGCACCGAATTGGGGTCGATCTGTAGACCCTCCCGCACCTGCGCACGGACGAGCGAATACCCCGCCGTATTCCGATCCAGCGAAAAATAAGAAGAAGGCGTCTGCGCCGTATCGACGAATCCCTGTTCGATCACTTCGTCATACACATAGTTTTCGTCGCCGCTCTCAAAGATCCCGTCTTCCATGGGGAAATACCCCATGCCCCCGCTGTTCGGGGCAACGCCGCATCCGCTCAGCAACGCCGCCGTCATCGCAAGACATCCGAGTCCGATCAACCGTTTTTTCATTGTTTTCCCTCCCGTTCGGGGTGATTTTCTCCCCCGTTCACTCTTACAACGCGCCGAACGGCCGTCCTGTCCCGCAAATCGGAAAAATTTTCCGTAAAAATTTCAGGCCTGCTCCGTGAGCAGCGCCAAAAAGACGCCGAGCGCCTCCTCCCGCTGTTGTCCCATGACGGTGAGATAGCACTCCCCTGCGGAAAGCGTCAGGCAGACATCCGTGACGGGCTCTCCGTTCCACGACCGATCGTCATACCGATAGACATATCCGTTGACGGAGCCCTCCGCCGACAGCTCTCCGAAGGGAATAAACTCCTCGGGGAGCATGGCGCCTTCCGTCAGATCAAAGGAGACGTCCGCGCGCCAGCGGGTGAGTCCGCGGACATATTCGACGTGCACCGAGAGCAGGACGTCTTCTCCGTTCTGGAGGTCATAGGCGGTGTTGCGCACGATGCGCATGACAAACGCGCACCCGTTCGTCCCGGGGCGATACCCGCCGATGCCGCGCGCGAGCTTTAAGAAACTCTCGCTCACGACGTCCTCGGCATCCGCGCGGTTGCGCACGATGCCGCGCGCGAGGGCAAGCATTCGCCCGCCCAGAAGCGCATAGATGCCGTCCAGCGCATCGGCGTTTCCGTGCCTGAGCGCCCGCAGCAGCCATTCAATTTTTTCGCCGTCGGCAGGCGCCATGCGCTTCCCCCTTTCGTGCATTTTTTTCATTGTATCACATGCCGCCGCGTTTGTAAAGGGGGAAAAAGGCGGTGCCGCTGCGGCACCGCCCTCTCGTTTTGTTGAGCTGTCTTAGATGTACTTTTCCAGAAATGCCTTGAGCGTCGGCGCGGGGACATAACCCAGGTTGTTTCCCACAGGAACGCCGTCCTTGAAGACGATGACGTTGGGAATGGACATGATCCCGTACTTTTGCGCCGTCTCGCCGTTGGCGTCCACGTCCACCTTGACGAAGGTCGCCCTTCCCGCTAGTTCACCGGCAATGCCGTCCAGCACGGGCGCGAGCATACGGCACGGGCCGCACCAGCTTGCCCAGAAATCGCACACGACGGGCCCCTTTTTGATGAGTTCCTCGAGCTGTGCGCCCGAGATCTCCATGACATTTTTCGACATATCAGATTCTCCTTTTAATATAGTCGGCAAGTTCGCCGAAATTCACTCGTTCGGATGCGGAAGTGCGCAGGTCTTTGACCTCTGCGGCACCCTCCGCAAGTTCCCGCTCGCCCAGCACCGCCACGAAGCGCGCGCCCGTCTTGTCCGCATACTTGAATTGCGCCTTGACGGAACGATCCATGAGGTCGGTCTCGCAGGGAATGCCCTCCCCGCGCAGTTTCTGCGCCAGAAGGAACGCCTTCTCGCGGGAGGGCGCATCCATTCCCGCAAGATAGCACATGGCACCCGTGTCCGCAGGCGGCATGCAATTCTCCGCCTCCATGACGAGGAGCAGACGCTCCATGCCCGCGGCAAAGCCGACGGCAGGGACGGGCTTTCCGTCCATCTGCTCGAGGAGCGTATCGTATCGGCCGCCCCCGAGCACCGTCCCCTGCGCCCCCGCCGCATCCGAGACAAACTCGAACACGGTACGGCTGTAATAGTCCAGTCCGCGCACGATGGACGCATCCACCGTGTACGCGATGCCCGCCTCCGTCAGAAGGGATTTGACCTGCTCGAAGTGCGCACGGCAGTCGTCGCAGAGGTAATCGAGCATCCGCGGCGCGCCCCGGGCGATCTTCTTACAGCCCTCCACCTTGCAGTCGAGAATGCGCATGGGATTTTTCTCGAACCGCGCACGGCAGTCCTCGCACATTTCTCCGATGTGGGGCGCAAAATATTCTTTCAGCGCCTGATGATAGCGCGCACGGCAGTGCTTACAGCCGATGGAATTGATGCGGAGTTCCACCTTTTTGAGCCCGAGGCTCTTCAAAAAGGCATCGGCGAGCGAGATGACCTCGGCATCTGCCGCGGCACCCGCCGCGCCGTAGAGTTCGCACCCGAACTGGTGAAACTCGCGCAGTCTGCCCGCCTGCGGCCGCTCATAGCGGAACGCCGAAATGATGTAGTACGCCTTGAAGGGAAGCGCGCTCCCCGCCAGGCCGTGCTCGAGAAAGGCGCGCGCGACGCCCGCCGTCCCCTCGGGACGCAGGGTCACCGATCTGCCGCCCTTATCGAGAAAGGTGTACATCTCCTTGTTGACGATGTCCGTCGTGTCGCCCACGCCGCGCGAGAAGAGCTCGGTGTGCTCGAAAACGGGCGTACGGATCTCTTTGAACGCATACGCTCCCGCGATTTCGCGCGCCTTTGCCTCAAGATACTGCCACTGATACGCCTGCGACGGCAGGACGTCTTTACAACCCTTCGGAATCTGAATCATGTGTGTTGTCCTTTCCTGTATTATTCTGCTTTGCGCGGGATACAGTTGCGTCCCGCCCGCACCGACCGCCGCTTAAAAGGGGCGGCACGGTCTGCACGGGTGCGGCGCAGCTGCGCTTCATCGGTCACAAAACGTATTTTTTGAGGTCTCTGTCCTTGGTGATCTTCGCGAGGTGCTCCTCGACGTACTTGCGGTCGATCTCCACCGTGACGACGGGATAGTTGCCGCCGCCCGCATTGAAGGAGATGTCCTCGAGCAAAAATTCCATGACCGTGTGCAGTCTGCGCGCGCCGATGTCCTCGCTCGTCAGATTGATCTCTTCGGAAATTTCGGCGATTGCCTCGATGGCGTCGGGCGTAAACTTGAGGTCGACGTTGTCCACCGCGAGCAGCATGGCGTACTGCTGCGTAATGGAGTGCTCGGTGTTGGTGAGGATGTTGACGAAATCCTCCTTGGTGAGGCTGGTGAGCTCCACCGAGACGGGGAAGCGCCCCTGCAATTCGGGAATGAGGTCCTCCACACGGGCGACATGGAAGGCGCCCGCGGCGATGAAGAGCATATAATCCGTCTTGACGGCGCCGTACTTGGTCATGACCGTACTGCCTTCGACGATGGGAAGGATGTCGCGCTGGACGCCCTCGCGCGAGACGTCCGCCCCGCCCGTGTTCCCCTTCGCGGCGATCTTGTCGATCTCGTCGATGAAGATGATGCCGTCGTTTTCGGCACGGCGCAGGGCTTCGTCCGTCACGGCGTCGTCGTCGATGAGCTTGTCCGCCTCTTCGGCAATGAACATCTTCATCGCCTCGCCCACCGTCAGCTTGCGCTTCTTTTTCTTCTGGGGAAGCATCTCGCCGAAGATGGAGCCGAGGTTGATCGCCGCGCCGCCCGGAACAAGCTCCATGTTCTTGGGCTCGTCGCGCACCTCCGTCTCGATGACCATCTTGTCAAACGTCCCCTTCCGCAGCGATTCGAGAAGATTCTGCTCGAACACCTCGCGCGCCGTCTCGCCGCGGTCGGCCTTTTTGACCTCCGCGAGGATCTTGACCATCTTCTTCTCGGCCGTCTCGGTCGCCTTTACGGAGACCTCTGCCGTCTTTTCGTCCTTGACGAGCCGGACGGCGCATTCGACAAGGTCGCGCACCATGCCCTCGACGTCCTTGCCGACATAGCCGACCTCGGTGTACTTGGTCGCCTCCACTTTTATGAAGGGCGCCTTGACGAGCTTCGCAAGCCGACGGGCGATCTCCGTTTTGCCGACGCCCGTCGGGCCCTTCATGATGATGTTCTTGGGCGTGATCTCGTCGCGCACCTCCTTGGAGAGCTGCGAACGGCGATAGCGGTTGCGCAGCGCAATGGCGACCGCCTTCTTGGCCTCGTCCTGGCCGATGATGTGTTTATTGAGTTCGTTTACGATCTGTTTGGGAGAAAGATCCATCTGTATCCTCCTGAATTTTTACGCGGACGGCGTTCGGATGTTCGCCGTTCCGCCGCAACGCCCCTGCGAAATCACACCGTCTCGCAGATGATATGGTCGTTGGTGAACACGCAGATCTCGGAGGCGATCTTGAGCGCCTTGCGCGCGATCTCCTCGGCGGAGAAATCGGTGTTCTGTGCGAGCGCACGCGCCGCCGCAAGGGCGTAGTTGCCGCCCGACCCGATGGCGCAGATGCCCTCGTCGGGTTCGATGACCTCCCCCGTGCCCGAGAGAATGAGCAGGGTGTCCTTGTCGGCGGTGATCATCATTGCCTCCAGCTTTCTGCCCATCTTGTCGCTGCGCCAGAGCTCGGCGAGCTCCACCGCCGAGCGCATGAGGTTGCCCGCAAATTTGTTGAGCATCCCTTCAAAGCGCTCCGAGAGCGCAAACGCGTCCGTCACCGAACCGGCAAACCCGAGAATGACTTTTCCGCCGTAAATGCGGCGCACTTTGACCGCCGTGTTCTTGAAGATGACGGACTCGCCCATCGTGACCTGTCCGTCCCCCGCGATCGCGGTGACGCCGTCCTTCTTGACGGCGCAAATGGTGGTTCCGTGAAACTCCATATTTCCTCCTCAACGGCGCAGCAGCGCGCCCACGCGGTCGATCTCCGCAAGCGCCCGCTCCGCCATCATCTTCTTTTTTTGTTGTTTATCCTTGACATCCAGCCCGCGTAAAATTCCGTAATTGGCATTCATGGGCTGAAAATGTGCGTTTTCCGTCGCGACATAGCGCGCAAGCGCGCCCATGACGCAGGTGTCCTCGGGGACGATGCTCTCCTGCGAATGCATCCTGCGCAGGCAGTTGATCGCCGCCAGCATTCCGCTCGCCGCGCTCTCCACATACCCCTCGACGCCCGTCATCTGTCCCGCAAAAAAGAGGGACGCGTTGTCTTTGACGGAAAAATCGGCCCGCAGAATGCGCGGCGAATCGAGAAAGGTATTGCGGTGCATGACGCCGTAGCGCATAAATTCCGCATGGCGCAGAGCGGGAATAAGGGAAAACACGCGCTTTTGCTCGCCGAACTTCAGATTGGTCTGACAGCCGACGAGGCCGAGGAGCGTCCCCTCCGCATTCTCGCGCCGAAGCTGCAGGACGGCATACGGCCGACGGCCGTTTTCATCCTCCAGCCCCACGGGCTTGAAAGTGCCGAAGCGCAGCGAATCCTTCCCGCGCGCCGCCATCACTTCGACGGGCATGCAGCCCTCGAAGATCTCCCGCTTTTCAAAGGCGTGCAGCGTCACCTTCTCGGCGGCAAGCAGTTCGCTCACGAACTGCTCGTAGGTCTCCTTGTCCATGGGACAGTTGACATAGTCCCCCGTCCCTCTGCCGTATCGGTCGGCGGTGAAGGCAGCGTCCATGTCCACGCTCTCCGCCGTGACGACGGGCGCGGTCGCATCATAGAAGTGCAGGTTGCCGCCGAAACGCGCCTCGATCGCCGCATACAGCGCGCCGTCCGTCAGCGGCCCCGTCGCGACGATGCCCGCCTGCGGAAGCTGCGTCGCCTCTTTCTCTTCCACATGAATGTTCGGATGCGAACGCAGTTTCTCGGTGACGTATGCCGCAAAACGTTCCCGATCGACGGCAAGCGCTCCGCCCGCCGGCACCCGCGTCGCCGCGGCCGCCTCCATCGTCAGCGACCCGAGACGGCGCATCTCCTCTTTGAGAAGTCCGCACGCGTTGCCGTACACGTCGTCGCTCTTGAGGGAGTTGGAACAGACCAGCTCGCAGAAACAATCGCTTGTATGGGCGGAAGAACGGCGTACGGGCTTTTGCTCGATGAGCTGTACCTGCTCGCCGTGCTCCGCGAGATACCACGCCGCCTCGCTCCCCGCAAGGCCGGCGCCGATGACGGGAATCATGCCTGTGCGGCGTTGCCCGGCTCGGCAGGCTTATCGGGCTTGGGCGGACGCACGCGGTAGGAGCACTCTTTGTTGGAACAGCGGATGGTGCCGCGTGCCGTCTTGACGAGCGCGCTTCCGCACTGCGGGCATTTCTCGCCCGTCGGCTCATCCCACGACTTGAAGTCGCAGGCGGGGTATCCCGTACAGCCGTAGTAGAACTTGCCCGTACGCGTGCGCAGTTTTTTGGTCGGCTTGCCGCAGACAGGGCATTTGCCCTCCAGGACGCCTTCCGCCACCTTGTCCCCGTAGGGAAGGGTGGATTTGCAGGTCGGATAGTTGGGGCAGGCAAGGAACTTGCCGTACCGTCCGCTCTTGACCACCATCATCGCGCCGCACTTGGGGCAGGGCGTCGTGGAGACCTCCGTCTCCCCTTCGCCGATGATGTTGGAGCAGGCGGGATAGTTGGAACAGGCGAGATAGGTGCCGTATTTGCCCGTCTTGCGGACCATCGGCGAACCGCACTTGGAACACTTGACGTCCGTCACTTCGTCGCCGTCCGTCTTGGCAAAGCGAAGCTGTTTTTCAAAGGGCGGGTAGAAGTCCGCGATGACCGCGTGCCAGTCCTTGCCGCCGTCCTCGATCTCGTCGAGCTTGGTCTCCATGTCCGCCGTGAATCCGACGTCCATGACGTCGGGGAAGTACTTGACGAGCATGTCCGTGATGCGGTATGCGACGTCGGTGGGCTTCATGTACTTGCCCTCTTTTTCGACGTATTTGCGCTTGCCCAGCACCGAGATGATGGTCGCATACGTCGAAGGGCGTCCGATTCCCTTGTCCTCCATCGCCTTCACGAGCGACGCATCCGTATAGCGCACGGGCGGCTTGGTGAACTTCTGCTCGGGCTTGAGGCCGAGACAGTCCAGAAGATGTCCCTCCTCGACGGGCGGGAGAAGTCCCTTGCCGTTGTCCTCGTCCCCTTCCGCGGGCTTGCTGTCCTGCCAGACGGCGGTATAGCCCGCAAATTTCAGCGCCTTGCCGCTCGCCTTCAGGTCATAGTCGCCGTTTGCGATCTCCACCTGCATGGAGTCGTACAGCGCCTCCGTCATCTGCGAGGCGATGAAACGCTCGTAGATGAGTTTGTACACATTGTAGTGCTTGCGGTCGAGCATCTTCTTGACCGACTCGGGCGTGCGCGTAAGATCGATGGGACGGATCGCCTCGTGCGCGTCCTGCGCGCCCTTCTTGGACGCGTAGAAGTTGGGCTTTTCGGGGAGATATTCCCGTCCGTAGTTGGCCTCGATATACTGCCGCGCCGCCGCCTGGGCGTCCGAAGAGACGCGGGTGGAGTCGGTACGGATATAGGTGACGAACGCGATATGCCCCATGCCCTCGACGTCGATGCCCTCGTAGAGGTGCTGCGCCATGAGCATGGTCTCGGGCGCTGTCATGCCGAGCTTGTTGGAGGCATCCTGCTGCAGCGTACTGGTCGTGAAGGGCGCGGGCGCGTGCGACTTGGTGACGCTGCGCTTGACGGATGCCACGCGGTACTGCCCCGCGCCGAGCGCCGCAAGCACGGCGTCTGCCTCGTCCTTGCTGCCGATCTTGCACTTCTTGCCCTTGTACTTTTCCAGCGCCGCGCGGAAGGGCGAGAACTTCTTGTCGACGTCCTGCAATTCCGCGGTAATCGTCCAGTATTCCTCGGGCTTGAACGCCTGAATCTCCCGCTCGCGCTCGACGACGAGTCGGAGCGCCACCGACTGCACGCGTCCCGCGGACAGTCCGTTGCCGATCTTGTCGTTCAGAAGCGGCGAGAGCTTGTACCCCACAAGGCGATCCAGGACGCGGCGCGCCTGCTGGGCGTCCACGAGGTTGTAGTCGATGGTGCGCGGACAGGTCAGCGCGTGCTCCACCGCCTTGGGCGAGATCTCGTTAAATTCAATGCGGTTCTTTCCGTCGGCAGGCAGGCCGAGAACGGTCTGCAGGTGCCAGCTGATCGCCTCGCCCTCGCGGTCGGGGTCGGTTGCGAGATAGACTCTGTCCGCCCGCTTCGCCTCTTCGGTAAGGCGCTTGACGATCGCCTCCTTCCCGGGGGAATTGACATACCGCGGTTCATAGTTGCGGTCGGTCGCGACGCCGAGTTGCTTCTGCGGCAGGTCGCGGATGTGTCCGCCCGACGCGTCTACCTGATATTTCCCCTTGAGGTAGCGCGAAATGGTCTTTGCCTTGCTGGGCGATTCAACGATGATAAGATCCATACAGCTCCTTCCCGGACATAGCGTCCGTTTCTGACATTATTTCAACGCGGCGTACTGATTTGCGCCGGAACGGGCAATGAGCCCTTTCAGTTCGAGCGCGGCAAGCGTCGCCTGTGCCTCCCATACGGGAACGCCCGCAAGCTGTGCGAGCACGGCCGCATGCGCTTCTCCGCGCTGACGCAGCGCGCCGAGGAGTTTCTCCTCCGCGGGCGTGAGAGCGGGTTCCCGCCGTGCCGTGCGGGGCATTCCGTAGGCCTCCAGCACGTCCCCGGCGTCGGTGCAAAGATAGGCGCCCTGTTTGATGAGTTCGTTACAGCCCGCGCCCTGCGCCGCCCCTGCATTGTGCGGGAGCGCAAATACGTCCCTGCCGTAGGAAAGCGCGGCGTTTGCCGTGATGAGCGTCCCGCTCTTCTCCCCTGCGGCGAGCACGAGAACGCCCTCCGAGAGACCCGCGAGAATGCGGTTGCGCGCGTGAAAGGAATACTTCTGCGCCCGCGTCCCGAACGGGTATTCCGTGACGACGAGTCCCCGTCCGGCGATCTCGCGCTTGAGCGCCGCGTGCGCGGCGGGATAATCGACGTCCAGTCCGCACGGGAGGACGCTGATGAGGTTGCCCGCAGGGAGCGCTCCGTCGATGGCGGCACGATCGCCGCCCTCCGCGATGCCCGTGACGATGACAAACCGCACACTAAGCTCCTGCGCGATGTTTCTCCCCGCCTTGGCCGCCCATGCGGGCAGCAGGCGCGAGCCGACAATGCAGAACTTGCGCGCCCCGAGCAGTTCCCTTCTGCCCGCGCAGAACAAGACGAGCGGCGGGTCGGGAATGGCGGCGAGCGCGGCGGGATAGTCCGCACTCAGGAGCGTCACCGCGAAACAGTTCCGCCGTTCCAGGCGCGCGACCTCCTCGTCCGCCAGGCGCAAAAGACCCGCGCGGTTACCTTTATATACACCATTTGTATCCGTTTCTATCACGGCGGCGCAAATTTTTTCCAGATCTGCGTCCGAAACCCCCTCCGCACAGGTGCGCGAAAGGGCCGTGCGCGTGCTCTCGTCCAGCTCGCCGCGGGCGGCGAGAAGAAGCAGGAGCCGCTCCCGTTCCGAATAGGATGCGTTCATTCGAGACTATCCCCCAGCCGATAGGAGACCGCCTCGTAGACGTGTGCGGGAAGAATTTCCTCGCACGCGGCAAGGTCGGCGATCGTGCGCGCCACCTTGAGAATGCGCGCCCGCGCCCGTGCCGAGAGCTTCATCCGCTCGAAGGCGTCTTTGAGAATGCGCTCGCCTTCGGCGCTCAGCCGACAGAACTGCGCAAGTTCCCGCTCCCCCATCTCCGCATTGGTGCGCACGGACGTCCCCTCAAAGCGCACGCTCTGAATGGCACGCGCCACGTTGACCCGTTCGCGCACCGCCGCACTGTCCTCCTGCTCTCCGTCCGCGGCGAGGGCATCGTACGGGACGTTGTCCACTTCCACCTGCAGATCAATCCGATCGAGCAGCGGCCCGGAGATCTTGCGGCGATAGCGGCGGATTTCGGCGGGCGAACAGGTGCATACCTTGTCGGCAGACCCGTAATTTCCGCAGGGACAGGGATTCATGCTCGCACAGAGCATGAACCGCGCGGGAAAGGTGATCGTCCCGCCCGCCCGCGCGACGGTGATCTTGCCGTCCTCGAGAGGCTGTCGGAGCGCCTCCAGCGCAGAGCGCTTGTATTCGGGCAGTTCGTCCAGAAAGAGCACGCCGCCGTGCGCGAGCGAAATTTCACCGGGATGCACGGCTCGCGTCCCGCCGCCGCACATGGCGACCGTCGTCGCCGTATGATGCGGGGTGCGGAAGGGCCGTTCGGAGACGATCCCCTCCTCGCCCAGCGTCCCCGCCACCGAATGGATTTTGGTGATCTCCAGCGCCTCCGCAAAGGTGAGGTCGGGCATGACGGTGGGCAGACAGCGCGCGAGCATGGTCTTGCCCGTTCCGGGCGGCCCCATGAGCAGAAGATTGTGTCCGCCCGCGACGGCCACTTCCAGCGCCCGCCGCGCAACGGGCTGTCCCTTGACGTACTTCAAGTCGGCGCTCTGTTCCGCATGCCGCCGGGGGACAAACGTTTCGGGCGCGAGAGGCGATATTGCCTCCGCGCCCAACAGGAAACGCACCGTCTCCGCCAGCGTGGAAACGGGATAGATTTGCGCGCCGCCCAGATACGCGGCCTCTTTTGCATTGCCCGCGGGAACGACGAACCGCGTGTACCCGTTCGCCTTCGCGGAAATGAGCACGGGCAGAAGCCCCGTGACGGGACGCACCGTCCCGTCCAGCGCAAGTTCGCCCAGGAAGACAATCCCCTGCACGGCCGCGCCCACGAGCTGTTCGCTCGCCTTCAGCAGACTGACCGCCACGGCCAGATCGAATGCCGCGCCCTCTTTTTTGACGTCCGCAGGCGCGAGATTGACCGTGATCTTTCCCATCGGAAAGGAAAATCCGCTGTTCCTGATGGCAGAGCGCACGCGCTCGCGCGACTCCTTGACGGCGGCATCGGGAAGTCCGACCATCTCATAGGCGGGAATCCCGCGGGAGACGTCCGTCTCCACTTCCACCGGAACCCCTTCCAGCCCCTGCAGGGCATAGCACACGATTTTTGCGATCATATTTTCCCCTCTTCCCTGCGCGGCGATCAAGGCGCCGTGACGCGTTCCGTTTGCGCAACAAACGTTTTACAAGACAGCCGCGCACCGTTTCGGGTGCGCGGCACGATCGATCAGCCGAAGATGGCCGAGATCACCGAGGCCGCCACGGGCAGGCCCGTCGCAAAGACAAAGTAGAGCACGAACAGCGCGGCGAGCAGTCCGAAGCCGACCCAGGCGAGGACGCGGCTCGTTTTGCCCGTGCTGCCCTCTCTTGCGGTGAAGTCGGAGACGGCGTCCGCCGCCGCCATGAACAGGAAGATCCAGGCGAGCAGGACAAAGAGCACGGCGTTCTCGGCAAAGGCGGCCGCGATGAGAGCGAACACCAGCCCGAAGAGCGGGAGCATGGTGCGGCGCAGGAGATTGCGTTCCGCTTTATCCCACTGTTTTGCCCGCGCGAGGCAGACGATGTGATAGACGAGGAAGGCGATTCCGCAAACGGCCGCCAGAATGGCGACGGGATTGAGGAAGGCGCCGAACACGGCGGAATAGGCCGCGCCGTCCGTACGCATGAGCAGGTAGAAAATATTGAAGGCGTTGGAGCTTTCCGCCGCCGCATTGACGCCGACGAAGCCGCCCGCAAAGGCCTTTGCGGCAAGGCCGAAGATGCTGATGCCGGGCTGTGCGGGATCGGAATACATCTTGATGTAAGGATAGTAGAGCGGAAGCGCGAACAGGAGCGCGAAGACGATGGCGCCGATGACGAGCGCGCAGCCGAACGTGACGGCGGCGATCGACGTCTTGGAGCGGTATTCCGCTACCACGGCGGCAACCTTCTTCTTCGCAGGCGAAAGCGCGGGTGCAGGCGCATCCGACTGCTCTTCCGCGGCCTCGGAGACCGTCTTTTCCGTCTTTTCGGCAGCTTCTTCGGCCTCTGCCTCGGCGATCGCGACGTCGAGGTGATAGCGGCGGGCGCGCAACTGACGCACGATGCCCGCGCCGAAGAGGAGTGCGACCCCTGCCACGGGGATGATGAATGCGCCGTGGATGAGGATGGCGAAGGCGCCTGCAAGTCCCGAGACGAGCAGCGGCACCGCAGATGCGAAGTCGGCACGCTTCATGCCGTTCGCGTAGAAGCGATGGCACATATCGAGCGAAAGCAGGAAGAAGAAGACCCCGAGCATGAGGGGCGTCCCCAGCCCGCCGAGAGCAAGCGTTGCGCTCGCGAGGGCGAAGAGCACGGCAAAGACGAGCCCCGCGCGGTCATTTTTGGCAATTCTGCGCACGAGAAGCGATCCGACGAGCAATGCGCCCGCCGCCGCGAGCATGGGGAAGAAGCGCAGTCCGAAGGGGCTCATCCCGAAGATGAGCGTCCCGAACGCGAGGATGTCCTCCCCGAGCGCGCCGTAGACGGCCTCGACGCGGTAGACGTTTCCGTCTCCGTAGGTGTTGCCCGCACGCATTTCCGCGATCGTCATCATGGAAATCTCCTCGCTTGCGGTGAACCGATTGAACCGACTGGCATCCGTCGAGGGCAGGTACTGCCGATCGAGAAGCGTCTGCGCCTTTGCGGCAGCGCCCTCGGGATTTTCACCCACGAGCGGCGTCGCCGAGTACACGCTCGCCGGGATGACGACCACTTCCCCCGTGCTCTCCGCCGTGGAGGAATTGGAGACGAGCTTCTCGCCCACGAACACCACTTCGTTGATGAGCACGTTGCAGGTACGCGACGTCAGCTTGACATAGGAATAGGTGGAAACATACCAGCCGTTTGCATAGGTATCCGACGTCGCCGTGGGCGTCATTTCCACCCAACGATAGAACACGTCGTCGGGAAGGCTCTTGATCTCCTCCGTCTCCTCGTCGGAGGCGAAGTTGGAAAAGGTGAGCTCCAGCCGTCTTCCGCCCGACTGCGTCGCCGACGAGTTGGGCCCGGAGACGATCTCGGCACGCAGCGTGACCGCGTCCCCCGTCTCGCCGTATGCGGCGCCGACGTTGATGTAGATGTGCTTCAGACGATAATAGCGCGTGACGCTCTCGCCTGCCGCGTCCGTCTCCTCGCAGTTCTTCTCCAGCTGGAAGACGACGCTCGGCGTCTCCGCGTCCTGTTTTCCCTGCGTCTTGAGCTCATAGGCCTCTCCCGTGCCGCGGAAGGACCCGAGCACGCACAGCCCCACGCACAGAAAGATGAGCGCGATGACATAGATGAGCCGCAGGGCAAGCGATGTTTTTTTCCGATTGTTTGAGTTTGGCATAGTCGTTTGTTCCTGATCTGTTTATTCCCTATTATATTGTAAAATCTATTCTAACCGATAACGCGCCGAAAGTAAACGGATTTGAGGCGTATTTTGCGGAAAAAAACAATTTTTTTCGCCGCGCTTCCCGCCCGCAGCCCTCCCGCGCGTCCCTTCCCGCCTTGCTCCGCCGCAGAAAAACGCCTTCCGCACGGCGGCCTAGGAACAAAGAAAAAGCCGACCCGCCTTTGACTTTAAGCGGATCGGTTTTCTTTGCTTTCGCAGTCTTACTTCTTTTCCTTGATCTTGGCAGCCTTCCCCGTAAGCCCGCGCAGATAATAGAGCTTTGCGCGACGAACTTTGCCGGCGCGTACGACGTTGACATACGCGACCTTGGGGGAATGCAGGGGGAAGCAACGCTCCACACCCACACCGAAGGAAAGGCGGCGCACCGTAAACGTCTCGCGGATCCCGCCGTTCTTCTTGGCGATGACAACGCCCTCAAAGTTCTGGATACGCTCTTTGCCGCCCTCGATGATACGATAGCCGACCTTGACGGTGTCGCCCACATTGAACTGAGGAACGTTCTCCTTCATGTTCTCGGCTTCGATCTGCTCGATGAGTCCCATTTCGACTTACCTCCTGTTTTACGCGACGTTCATTCCCGCATGCGGCAGAGGAACGCCCGAAGTCACTTGCTCATTTTAGCAGAACCCGCACAAAAAATCAACTTATTTTACCCGCTTTTTACAAAATTTTGACGGAATCCGCGTCGGAATGCGCGGCACGGGCGGGCCGTGAACGCCGCGACGAACTACGCGGGAGCATTTTCGGGCGAGGTCGGACGGGCGCTTACGATCTGGCGCTTTCCCTGCACGCAGGCGTATCGGTCGCGGCGGAAGAGCGTGCGTCCGAGTTCGCGGCCGTCCGCGGCTCTCACCACGAGATAGCACTCGCTGCGCAGGCCTGCCTTCTCGGCGCGGAGCACCTTCTCCTCGTCCCCCTCCACGATCTCGGCGGGCGGCGGGGCAATGCGCTCCAGAACGCAGCTCTCGGGCGAATAGATCTTTCCGTCCGGCAGGCCGTACACCTCGAACGTCACGCGGCCCTCTCCCGTGCGCCCCAGAAGATAGACGGGGACCGCATAGGGATTGACAAACCGCAGATCGCTGTATCGGGAGACCATCGCATCCTGGGAGGGCGGGACGTATCCGACCAAGAGCGAGTGCGGGCGGCTCTCCGTGACGCGCAGTCCGGCGCGCAGAGCCGCGCCCATGAGTGTGGTGGACGCCTGGCACACGCCCCCGCCCGTTCCCTCCACGAACTCTCCCGCGACGATGACGGGCGCATCCAGAAACCCGTTCGCGCGCGTGCGTTCCCCCACCGCACGGTTGAAGGAGAACTCCTCTCCCGGGGCGAGCACCGTCCCCGTGATGCGCTCGCACGCCAGCGAGATATTGTGAACGCGCGCCGTTCTGCCTGCGTCAAAGGACGTGGAAAAAGAGGAAAGCCGCCGGGTGCGCGCGCGGAGCTGGGCCTCGGTGACGGAGGGCGCCCACACACGGGTGACGAGCGACGTCTCGCGCGCGCCCTCCCGCAATGCCGTGAGAAGCGCAGACAGCGAGGCGGCAAAATCGCAGTATCTTCCCGCCCGTTCACGGGAATACTCAAATCCCCTGCGCGAGAAGGTGAGCGTCGCATCCTGCGGCATAAGCACGTTTTCGGCGCATACGTCGGCGAGAAACTCTTCCGCATCGGGCAATTCCCGCCGCACCGTGACGGCGTATGACCCGCCCCGCTTCGCATGGCGCAGGATGCTGTCGAGGTCGTCCTCGTACACCACGCGCGGCGTCACGTCTCCCGTCGGCGTATGCACGATCAAGGGGATCCGATCGAGTTGCGCGCGCACGCTCGTCCGCGCTTCCGCATACGTCATGCCGCCCACGGGGACGCCCTCCACCGTCACGCCGCGGCGGATGCGCGCCGCCCAGCCGCCCAAAAAAAAGGCACTCCCCGCAAGGAGGAGCGCAAGAATCACATGCAATGTCCGCTTCATTTGCTCCCTTCCGGACGGAGCGCGGCAAGCAGTTCCTCGGAAGGGGAAAAGACAGGCTTTCCGATCACGCGATTTCCGCCCTCGGCATGGAAATCCGAACCGCCCGTGATATACAATCCCCGCCCGCGCGCATATGCCGCAAACGCCTCCGCCTCATCGGAAGTATGGTCGGAATGAAAGCATTCTATGCCGTCCAGCCCGCCGTCCGCAAGCGCATCCACGAGCGCACGGCGCGCGTCCCTTTCCAGCGGAATGCGCCCCGGGTGCGCAAGCGACGCAATGCCGCCCGTCGCATGGATGATTTCCACAGCATCCTGCGGAGAAGGCCGCATGAGCGAGGAATAACAGGCGCCGCCCGCCGCGAACGCCGCAAGATAGAGCTGTCCCTTTCCGACGCCCAGCCGTTCCGCATAGGCGGAGACGACGTGCATGGTGTGAAGCGGCGTCTGTTTTTTCAGATGAAAGCGCTCGGCGTCCTCCAGCGTGAGGTGCAGCGAAAAATACGCGTTCGCCTTCTCGATCATGTCCTTTGCGCGGACGATCGCCCCCTCTCTTCGCGCCGCGAGAAAGTTCTCGTACGCCTCGCACGGCGCACAGCCGTACCCGAGGACGTGCACCTTTGCATCCCCCGCATAGGAAGACACCTCCCACCCGGAGACGTACGCAAGCCCCGCTTCGCGCGCCGCCGCGCGCTTGGCGGGCAGCCCTTCCAGACTGTCGTGGTCGGTCATGGAGATCAGGTCGACGCCCGCGCGCGCCGCCCGTGCGGCGATCTCGCGCGGGGAATATGCCCCGTCCGAATAGTAGGTATGAATGTGTAAGTCGGCTCTCATCGGACGATCTTCCCCTCCCGAATCCTGATCTTATAGCACTCCGCCCCGTACAGGACGCGCTCGGCGTGCGTACAGGTGAGAATGCACTGAATGTCCTTCACGCGCTCCAGAAGTTTTTTTCGGCGCGGCAGGTCGAGCTCGCTCATCACGTCGTCCAGAATGAGCACGGGCGCCTCGCCCGAAAATTCGCGGAAGATCTCCGTCTCCGCGAGCTTCAGCGAGAGCGCCGCCGTGCGCGCCTGCCCCTGCGAGGCAAATCCGCGCGCGTCCGCTCCGTCGATGGAGACCTTAATGTCGTCGCGGTGCGGACCCACCGACGTGAACCCGAGCCGCAGATCGCGCTCGCGCGTCGCCGCGAACTGTCCCGTCAGTTTTTTTACGATCTCGTCCTCGTTTTCCGGATACGTCCCGTCCATTTCGAGGCCAAGCTCCTCCGCACCGTCCGTGAGAAAGGCGTGTGCGTCGCGGGCGAGCGGCGAGAGCCGCGCGAGATAACTCCGCCTGTGACGGATGATGCGCGCCGCATACACCGCAAGCTGTTCGTCCCAGACGGGAAGGGTCTCCAGCACGAGGGAGACGTCGCGCTCTTTCAGAAGGTTGTTGCGCTGATCGAGAATGCGCTGATAGCGCGCGAGCGCGGTGCAGTACTCGCGCGAGGTCTGCGAAATGGAGAGATTGAGAAAGCGGCGGCGCTCGTCGGGGCCGTCCTGAATGAGCCGCAGCTCGCCCGGCGAGAAGAACACGCTGTTCATGTTTCCCACGAAATCGGCCGCCCGCGTCACCTTGTTGCCGTTGACATAGAGCTCGCGTTTGTTCTCGCAGATGACGGCGGCAAGCGACACCTCGCCGAACCGCGTGGACGCCGTTGCCGCAATGCGCGCGGACGTCTCTCCGTGGCGGATGAGCTGACGGTCATGGCGGATGCGGAGCGACGTCCCCGTACAAAGATAGAAGACTGCCTCCGCGCAGTTGGTCTTTCCCTGCGCGTTCCGCCCCGTGAGAATGTTCAGCCCGGGCTCAAAGACAAAGGCCTCCTCCTCGTAATTTCTGAAATTGTGCAACGTCAAATTTTTGATGACCATGCTTCTTTTTTCGCGAAAACGCTTTCTTTTTGCGTGATTTTGTACTATAATGGGAGAATCCAAGGGCGTACCCTTTCCTTGTTATTATACCAAAGACCGTCCGAAAAGGCAATGCGTTTGGGAGGGAAAAAATGGAAGAACAATTCGAGATTTTATGGAACACCATCCGCGAACGGGCAAAGGCGCTCGTCAATCCCATTTCTTACAGCACCTTCATCGAGCCCCTCGTCCCCGTGGACATCGTCAACAAGAAGATCGTCCTGCAGGCGGAGAGCGAGCTTGCCGCGCGCACCATCTCCAAAAATCACATGAATCAGCTGCGCGAAGCGGTTGTCTCTGCCAACGTCGGCCTGACGGGCGCCATCATCTACGTCGAGGGCAGCGAAGAATACGCGGTGCGCGAAACGCCCGACGCCATGGAGGAGACGAGCGTCCTTCTCGACCCGCGCTATACCTTTGATTCCTTCGTGGTGGGAAGCTCCAACAAGTTCGTCTTTGCCGCGGCGAAGTCCGTCGCCGAGAACCCCGGCGAAAATTTCAACCCGCTCTACATCTACGGCGGCACGGGCCTCGGCAAGACCCACCTCATGCAGGCGATCGCCAACGAGATCCTGCAAAAAAAGCCTTCGCTCAAAGTCATCTACACGACGAGTGAAAAATTCCTCAACGAATACGTCGACAGCATGTACACCAAGAAAGGCGCAGGCCGCGACAGCGAAACGCGCTTCCGCAACCGCTACCGCAACGTGGACGTGCTGCTCATCGACGATATCCAGTTCTGGGCGGGCAAATACGGCGTGCAGGAGGCCTTCTTCCACGCCTTCAACGAATTGTTCTCCCAGCACAAGCAGATCGTCATTTCCTCCGACTGCCCCGCCAAAGAGCTGACAACGCTGGAAGAGCGCCTGCGCACGCGCTTTGAAGGCGGCCTCATCGCCGACATTCAGCCGCCGGACATCGAGACGAAGATCGCCATTCTCAAGCGCAAGGCGCTGGAAAAGAAATTCGTCGTCCCCGACGACGTCCTCGCCTTCCTCGTCAAAAATTCCGACAACAACGTGCGTACCCTGGAAGGACGGCTCAACACCGTCATCTTCGCCAGCAAACTGCACGAGGAACCCATTTCCCTCAGCCTCGCCGCCACCGCCCTGCAGGAGGCGATCGGCCCCGACGAACCCGAGGAAGTCACTCCCGACGCCATCATCCGCGCGACCTGCTCCCACTTCAACACCTCCAAAGAGGATCTCCTCGGGAAAAACAAACGCCAGGAGATCGTGCGCGCCCGTCAGGTCTGCACCTACCTCATGTGCGATATGCTCGCCCTTCCCCTCGTCACCGTCGGTCAGATCATGGGCGGCCGCGATCACTCCACCGTCATCTATGCCCGCGACAAGATCGCCGAGCTCATGCGCGTCAACGACAAGATCGCCAAAGACGTCAACGACGTCAAGAGCGCCGTCCTCAAACAGTAACGCTCCTTCGCCGTCCCCCTTTCCGCCCTTCTCCGTCCGCGTATAACGTTTTTAGCCCGTTTCCGCGTTTTCCCTGCAGCGTCTTGCGGATTATGCGGCAACGGACGCGCAAACAGAGTGTATCCGGACGGGCGGAATGCAAACCATAATCCAATCGGGCGGAACGACGACAGCGTGCGCGTTCCGCCGCACAAGCCCCCTTCCGGGGCTTTCTTTTCATCGACCATGAACACTTTTTCCGAAGGACAATATGACGCCGTCGTCATCGGCGCAGGCCATGCGGGGTGCGAAGCCGCCCTCGCCCTTGCCCGCACGGGACTGCGCACCGTCATGCTCACGCTCAATCCGGACAGCATCGGCTTCATGCCCTGCAATCCCTCCGTGGGCGGCACCGCAAAGGGACATCTCGTGCGCGAGATCGACGCCCTCGGCGGCGAAATGGGGCTTGTCGCCGACAAGACCGCGCTGCAATACCGCATGCTCAACGAGGGCAAGGGCGCCGCGGTGCAGTCGCTGCGCGTCCAGTCGGACAAAAACAGATACCACACCGAGATGAAGCGCGTTCTCGAACACACCGAGAACCTGCGCATCGTGCAGGGAGAGGCTGCCGACATTCTCACGCAGGGCGGACACGTCACGGGCGTCGTCACCGCCTACGGCGGGGTCTTTTCCTGCCGCGCCGTCGTCGTTGCGACGGGCGTGTACCTCAACGCGCGCACCATCACGGGCGAAGTGATCGCCGAGAGCGGCCCCAACGGCTTTGCCCGTGCGACGATGCTCACAAAATGCCTTATCCGTCTCGGATATTCCGTGCGACGCTTCAAGACGGGAACGCCTGCCCGCCTGGACGGGCGCACCGTGGACGTCTCCGCGCTCGCCGTTCAGCCGGGCGAAGAGGTCTATCCGTTCTCCTTCATGAACGAGCACGTTCCGCCGCAGAGCGAACAGACGCCCTGCTACCTCACCTATACCAACGAGCGCACGCACGCGATCATCCTGAACAATCTCGACCGCGCTCCCCTCTACAACGGCGCGATCTCCTCGACGGGGCCGCGCTACTGCCCCTCCATCGAGACCAAGGTCGTGCGCTTTGCCGACAAACAGCGCCATCAGCTCTTTCTGGAGCCGGAGGGCGCCGACACGACCGAAGTTTATGTCCAGGGAATGTCCACCTCCCTTCCCCACGACCTGCAAAAGGAGATGTACCGCACCGTCAAGGGCTTGGAGCACTGCGAGATCGTGCGCTACGCCTATGCCATCGAGTACGACTGCATCGACACGCTCGACGTTCTGCCCACGCTGGAATTCAAAAAAGTACAGGGACTGTACACCGCGGGACAGATCAACGGCACGAGCGGCTACGAAGAGGCCGCGGCGCAGGGGCTCATGGCGGGACTCAACGCCTCGCTCAAGCTGCGCGGAATGCCGTCCCTCGTCTTGGAGCGCGACCGCGCCTACATCGGCGTGCTCATCGACGACCTCGTGACCAAGGGAACAGACGAACCCTACCGCATGATGACCTCGCGCGCCGAATACCGTCTTTCGCTCCGCCAGGACAACGCCGACGAACGCCTCACCGAGATCGGCCGCGCCTGCGGGCTCGTCACCGAGGAGCGCTATCGCAAATATCTTAAGCGCAAGGCAATGCGCGAAGAGGTCTCCGCCCTTTTGGAGACGCGCGCAGACCCGAAAATCGCCGATGCGTTGGTGCAGAAACACGGCCAGCCGCCGCTTTCGGCGGGCGTGACGTACGCCGATCTTCTGCGGCGCGGGATCCCCCTCGGAGAACTGTGCGACGTATTCGGGATTCTCTCGGACGTCCCCGCCGACGTGAAGCTCTCCTGCGAGACGCAGGTGCGCTATGCGGGATACCTCAAGCGCAGCCGCGACGAGGCCGAGCGCGCCAAAAAAATGGAGCAAAGCCCCCTTCCCGCCGACATCGACTACCATCAGATCGCAGGCCTGCGGCTGGAAGCGCGCGAGAAACTTGACCGCATCCGCCCCCTCAACCTCGGACAGGCGGAGCGCATCTCGGGCGTCTCTCCCGCCGACATCGCCGTGCTGATGGTATATCTGAGCATGAAAAAGTGAATGCGCGGACACGCTGTTCTAAAAAACAAAAACTTGCCCCGCGTGAGCTTTCAGCTCACGCGGGGCAAACTTCTTTTCCAAAAAATTCCCGAAGAAATTTCTTCCGAAACCCTTGACAAACGGCTTGCGGCGTGCTATCTTGTAATCGGTTCCTTGCATAACAAGAAACCGAGGGGAGGGCGCGCCTGTGGGCATCGATGCACAACTCAACAAAGGCGTGCTGGAGGGGTGCGTGCTCAAACTTTTGGAAGGAGACTTCCTCTTTTCGGCAGAGATCGTGGAGAAGATGCGCGCAAGCGGATTTGCGGACTTTTCCGAGGGGACGCTCTACCCCATGCTGCTGCGGCTGGAAAGGGAGGGCTGCTTTGAGGTCAGGCGCGTGCCGAGCCCCAACGGCCCGCCCAAAAAATATTACACCCTTTCCGCCGCAGGCAAAATGAAACTTGCCCTGTTTGAGGAGCAATGGAACAATCTGACGCGCAATATCGCCAACGTGTTTGCAGAAAAGGAGAGCAACCATGCTGAACAAGACCAATAGAAAACTGTACCGCTCGCTGCGCGGGGAATACAAAAGATATGCGCGGCGGCTGAAGGACACGCTGTTCGACTGCTGCCGTGGCAAAGCCGCCGTGAACGATTCCTTAAGCGACGTGTTCACCATGCTCGCGGAGGCACAGGGCGCGCACCGCGCCTTTGCGGGCGTCATCCCCGACCCCCACGCCAGCATCCGCGAGACGGCGCTCTGCTTCCCCGCGCGCAGGATGCGCAGAAATACCGCCGTCATCCTCTGCCTTTGCGCCGCGCTCGTTCTGCTGGCAGGCTCCGCCGTGGCAATCGAGCTCTCGGGCGACGTGTGGCTTTCACAGCCCATCCCCTACTACGACGCAGAACAGAACATCGTCTATTGGCAGCCCGTGGAACACGCGCAGGGATATAAAATCAGCGTCAACGGATCGGAGGTCGGCACAACCGACAAAACCATCTTCCGTTTGGAAGGCGACATACCTGAAGAGTACATTGTGATCCAAGTGACGGCAACGGCGGGAGGCAGATACCGGGAAAGCAGCGGGTTTGTGGATTATCTCCCGATCGTACAGGAGGGGCATTCCGTCAATCGATCCTTCAGCCTTTCGCAGCTCTTTTCGGACGGCGGCACGGCAACGTTTGCCTATCCCGCCGGCATCTATGAAAATATCCGGATCGAGATCACACCGGAAGTCAATGCCTACGTCAGGCCGGAAGGGACTGTCCTCGGTCTGTACAAAGGTTCGCTCGAGACAGACACGGAGGATCTCGGCCAACCGCTTGCAGCGAACGAATATGTGCTTTTGCGGGCGGAGGCAGATTACCTCCTCCTGCTCGACCCGCAGCCGGATTACACCGACGTGGAAGCCCGTGTGCGGCTTGCCGACCCCCTTGCCATTGCCGGGGAGGGCGTCCCGGTTCCCGACGGGCTGACGCTGTTTGCAACCGCAGACCCCGATCCGGAGGAAAATATTGCAATGACGGCGGACGAGTTCCGCTTTGCATATATGGAGTACGTCATTGACCTGGGCTCCCCCTCCGGACTGCAATGGATGGACAGCTTCTATCCGCAGCACCTCGGCGGATATTACGGCAATCACTTCTGGCTCGTCGACAACCTCGCGCAGGAGCGCCCTCTCACCCTTAAAGACCGCCTGCAGGAAATCGATGTTACGGCAGAGCGCAAAACTTTGAACGTCCCCTCCGGCTGGTCGACCTATCGGTTTTTGATCGCCCGGGAGCAGCTTGGCGACAATTTCAGAAACTGGAGATACTTCATGCTCTACAAGAGCACGGAGGACGCGCTCGAACTGCGCCGCCCGACGGCCGAAAAGGTGGAATTTCACGTCTCTCACGGCTCGCTTGCCGCCTGCGACTTCATCTTCTATCCGGGGTTATCCGAGAGCGATCCGCTTGAGTTCATCATCTCGGCATTCAACCCGTCCGAAGACGCCGTACAGATCACATATGAGATCATGCCGGAAATCGGCCTCACGCAGGAAATGCTCGCGCAGGGAACGATCACGCTGCAGCCCGGCATCACCTATATAGAGAACGAGACCGCAGCGCTCATCATGGCGCGCGCCGAACAGGAGTTCTCCGCCCATGAATATGCATTTCTGCGGCTGGATTCGTACAACCTGATCGCCGCGCAATATTTTCCGTTTGAACGATACGCCTACTTTTTCAACCCCCACGACGAGCCGTTGACGCTTAAGCTGACGGCATATTATCCGCAGACGAACTGAACAACATGATCAGCCCCCGCGGGCGCAACTGCGCCCGCGGGGGCTGATTTTTTTACGTCTGCGGTTCTTTCGGACAAAATGCCGTCAACTCCCCTCACGACATCATTTTGACCGCAGCTACCCGCAAAAAAGTTTGCTGTGCAAAGATTTTTTGCGAAGAGGAGGGACGAGCGTTTTCAGCGTGCCGTTCGGCTTTGCCGAACGGTCGCACATTGCGCTTCGTTCCGACGACGTCAGTTCGCGGGAAAACGTGTGAGAAATTTACGCCCCTTTCACTCTGCCCACGTTCAGATTGTCGCACGTTCTGTCCGCAAGGGCGCGGACGGGATGTTCTTTGTCCTGAATGCGGTAGTCCTGGCCGAGGTGCTCGATCGCCTTTTCGATGACCGTATGCGTCCCTGCCGCCGCGGGCTTTCCGTGAATGCGCGCATTGTACGCAAAATAGCGGAAGGTATCAGGCAGGCTGTTCACCTCTTCAAATCCTTCCTCCACGCCCGTCAGACGTACGCTCTTTAAGACGTCGCGGATATACTCCTTCTGCGGACGGAATTTGAGCAGTTCGGGGAACGCCCCGCCTTCGGGTAAAACTTGCTGCCAGACCTTTCCGCCGTAGACGTGCAGCAGCTCTGCCGCCTCGTGCAGGTGCGCGACTTCCTCTTCAAAGTGCATTTCCCAGATCTTCTTGATGCGGGCGTCCGTCTCGTCCTCGTAGCACGAATAATACAGATAGCACTCGGTGTACTCGTTCATGAGAAGGCGTTCCCAGTCGGTCATGCAGGGGTCTTTCAGACAGCCGTATCCCGTGACGTGCTGTTCTTCGATCATGGCGATCTCGTTATAGAGCTGTCTGCCGAGCGGCGACGCATACAGATTCCCCACATTCATATAGAAGTTCATCGTCTGCTGTTCTGCCGCCGTAATGATGTTGACGTTCAGCTTGGTCTTGAGGTCGTTGAGGTACCCGTTGATATAGAACCGCACGTCGTCATAGGGATGACGGTACTCCGCAACGGTGGGACGCCCCGGCATGATCTCGGTGTAGTCCCCGACGAGCTGCGCAGGATCGCCGCCCTTTTCCAGCTCCATGAGATCGGCATAGCGGTAGAGGTGATCGAAGTCCTCCAACAGCGCAAAATTGAGCTGCTTTTTCACATAGCCGTTCTTCTCCGTGATGGCGAGGTTCGCCGTGAGATCGACGGCAAGCTGTTCATAGCCGATGGTGTGTTCGAGAATGCTCTCGTCGGCGGGCTTGAGCGACGCAACACGCTTTTGCTGGAGCTGTTCTCCGCGGCGGAGATAGGCAAGCCGCCTGCGCACGTCGTTGTTCGGACACTGCCGCGAGATGGCATGCGAACAGCGCACCGATTCAAACTCCGTCCCCGACATCAGAATGACGCGAAGCCGCGTATAGGGATCCACCGTGCGCTTGTCGTAGGGCTTGACAAGCACTTTCTTCCAATCGGTAAAAATTCTGTCCGCCTTCTGAGGCTTCAATTCAAACGGGTTCATTCCATCCTCCTTGCGCTTTTTATGTCCGTTCGTCGGAAAAATCATACAATGACGTTGCAAAACCGCGAAAAAATTGTTATAATGAACAAAAAAGGAGACAACCATGATCGGAGCAGTCATTGCAATGGATTCGGAGGCGGAAGCCCTCCTCTCGCAGATGGAAATCAAAAACATCCTCACCGTTTACGGAAAACCCGTTTACTGCGGCACGGCATTCGGAAAGGACATCCTGCTTTGCGTGTGCGGCGTCGGAAAGGTCAACGCCGCGGCAGGAACGTGCGCCGTCCTCGGAAAGGGCGCGGACGTCGTCCTCAATTTCGGCGTCGCGGGCGGACTGGACGAGCAGACACAGCTCGCTGAAGTCTACCTCATCGACCGCGCCGTCCAATATGATTTTGACCTCACCCAACTCAACGGCGGCGCCATCGGCACGCTGGACGGCGAGACAGAGAACTTTCTGCCCCTGTATCTCCCCGCCGTCGACCTCCCCCGCCGCGTCCTCGGCTCGGGCGACCGCTTCAACGACTCCCCCGCCGATCACGCCCTGCTCTGCTCGCTCGGCGCGCATATCCGCGACATGGAAGGCGCCTCGATTGCCCAGGTGTGCAAGTATGCAGGCGTCCCCTGCGTCCAGATCAAGGCGATCTCGGATACGTACGGTTCTGGAAGCACCACGGAACAATACAAGCGCAACCTCTCCCGCGCCATGCTCAACCTGAAGGCCTATCTGCAGGAGATCATCCCCGCGCTCGGATAATTCGATCATTATCGAAATATCATCCGAACCAACCGCATTTTACCCGATTTTTCCCGCTTTTTCGCAAAAAATCAGGAAAATTCCCGTCCATGTATTTAGATATATATCAAAATAAGGAGACAGCCAATGGAAGTCATCCCTTCCTTTCAGAAAGATCACGACAAGCTGCAAAAAGGTCTCTATGCGCAGACGGACGCCAACGGCATCACGACCTTTGACCTGCGTTTCAAGACGCCCAACGCGGGCGACTACATCACGCCCAAGGCCCTGCACACCATCGAGCACCTTCTGGCGACCGTCCTGCGCAACGGCAGAGAGAAGGAGAACATCGTCTATTTCGGGCCGATGGGCTGCCGTACGGGATTCTATCTGCTGACCGTACACCTTTCCTATGAAGAGGTACTGCCCCTTCTCAAAGAAGCGATCGCGGAGGCCATCGCCTTCGACCATATCCCGGGCGGCACGCGCAAAGAGTGCGGTAACTATCTCGAGCACGACCTTGCGGGAGCAAAAGAGGAACTTTCCGCCTATCTTGCGGTTCTGGAGCGCTTATGATCGATCTCGGCGATTGGAAAGAGCCGCTCGCCCCGCTCTTCGAGGACGAGCGCTATCAGAAAATCCGTGCCTTTCTCATTGAGGAGTACCGTCATCATATCGTCTACCCCGATATGTACGACATCTTCAACTGCTTTCGCTATACGCCCTATGCAAACGTGAAAGCGGTGCTTCTGGGACAGGACCCTTACCACAACGAAGGACAGGCAAACGGCCTTTGTTTCTCCGTACATGACGGCATTCCGAAGCCACCTTCTCTGGAAAACATGATGAAGGAACTGCACGACGATCTGGGCTGTCCCGTCGTGAAGTCGGGCGATCTCACGAAATGGGCAAAAGAGGGCGTCCTGCTGATGAACACGGCGCTCACGGTGCGCGCGCATCAGGCAAATTCGCACGCAAACTGCGGCTGGAGCTGGTTTACCGACGCCGTCATCTCCCTTTTGAGCAAGAACAAGGAGCACCTCGTCTTTTTGCTCTGGGGCGGGAATGCCCGCCGCAAAAAAGCGCTCATCGACACGAGCAAACACCTCGTTCTGGAATGCGCCCATCCCTCGCCCCTCTCGGCATACAACGGATTTTTCGGCTGCCGACACTTTTCCAAGACAAACGCCTACCTCACCGCGCACGGCATTGCCCCCATCGATTGGGATCTGAGCAAGTAATCCGCCCCGCGCCTTTCTCGGCACTGTTCTCTGTGCCGCCGCTTCCCGCTTCTGTGCGCCGCCCCCGCTTTTTGTGCGCCGCCCGTACCGAAAGCGGCTTGCCAAAACCCTGTCCCGCACGGCGGTTGGAAGCATCTGTTCCTGAAAAAGTCTTGCAAATATCGTGCCCGTTTGCGGGAGAAACCGCGGGAGAAATTTGGGGAAGTCCGTGCAAAACCCTGTCCTGCGCAACGATATGACACCGCGCCGTGACACAAATCCTTGCGCGCCCTCCCTGTCCCGACACGAATCCCCGCGCGCTCTCCCTGTTCACGGCTACGGACGGCGGGCGCGTTTCCGCCGATCAATCGCTTTGCTCTTATCAAATCCCGCGCCCGCGCGGGGTTTTTTCTTGCAAAAAAAATGCTGTATCGGGGAGAAAAACAATCTTTTTTCAAACTTTCTTGCGAAAAAATGGCAGCGGGACTTGCTTTTTGAGCGAATATATTCTATAATAGAGAAAAACAAGAAGGAGTCATCTCATGAGAACGTATACCGAAGAAGAACTTATCGAGCGTCAGCATGAACTCGATGTCGATAAATGGGTCGCCAGCGAAGCGGCCGGATACGACCTCTGCGGCTCCTTCACCTTCTGTGCGCGCTGCGAGCGCATGGAGCCGCAGCCCTGCGCGCGCGCCGAGCTGCGCTGGCTGGAGGAACAGGAACGCGAAGAGGAAGAATTCCGCAAAAATCAGCAGACGATGGAAGAAAACCCTGTCCCGGCCCCTCTTTCGGACGAATCCGCTCCCGCGGCGGCAGATACGCCTGCGGCTGAAAGCGCTTCGGAGGAGCCCCCCGAGGAAGAGGAGGCGATGACGGAGGTCGCCGCGGCCGTTTCGCCGACGCAGATTCCTGCGGGGTATGAATTTGTCACGCGCTACCGCCGTTCCTTCAAGTCCCGTCTGATTCAGGACGCCAAGATGCAGGACTTCTATTCCGATCTGAAAAATGCCTTTGCGGAGCTGACGGGCGTCAAGGCACGGCTCAGCCGTCATTGCGAGAACTTCCGCTATCACGCCGACCGCATTGCAAAGCTCAACGTGGGAGGAAAGACGCTCACGCTCTATCTCGCGCTCGACCCTTCCAAGTACGAGGATTCCAAATATCGCTACGAGGACGTCTCCGACCGCAAGACATATTCCGAAACGCCCATGAAGATCCGCATCACGAGCAAGCGCATGGTGAAGTACGCGCGCGAATTGCTCTACGACCTCGCGGAAAAATTTGCGATCACCATAACGGGCTGCATCCCGATGGACTACCACATGAAGTACCAGACGGACGAGGCGCTCATCAAAAAGGGTCTCATCAAACCCTATGAGGTGCTCGTCAAGAAAAAGAAATAATAATGCAAACGGAGCGGTTCGCCGCTCCGTTTTTCGTTATGCCGAATCGGAAGTCGTGCTCCGATCGTTGCTTTCCGATTTTTGCTGAGACCATTGTCGTCCCGAGATCGCTCTCCGATTTTTGCCGAGATCTACTATCCGAGATCCGCTATCTCAAAACGTCGGAGACAGCGTACCGACTTTCCCGTCATTCCAAAACAGGACAATCCTTTTGGTCGATCAAAAAATCGGAGGCCGCGCTCCGCTTTTACAAAACAGGCAATTTTTCCGACACAGAAAAAAGGCAGGCGTCCGCCTGCCTTCTTCTCTTTGTTTTATTGCTCTTCAAAGGAAAAATCTCCGTCCCGCACGTCGACGACGACGGTCGCACCCACCGAAATGCGCCGCTGGAGGATTTCTTCGGAAAGGCGGTCCTCGATCCGCCGCCGCACGATGCGCTTTAAGGGACGTGCGCCGAACTCTTCGCTGTAACCCTCGTCCACGAGCAGGGAGAGTGCCTGCGGGGTGACTTTCAGCACGATGTCGCGCGCTTTCAGACGGCTGACGAGCGACGCGACGATCTTCTCGCAGATGCGCAGCGCGTCCTCGCGCGTGAGTTTATGGAAGATGATGATGTCATCGAGGCGGTTGAGAAACTCCGGTTTGAACTGCTTGCGCAGCGCCGACTCGATGCGGTCCTTCATGGACTCGTATTCTTTGCCCGCGGCGGGCGACGAGAAGCCGAGCGGCGCGGCGTCCTTCACCTCGTGCGAACCGACGTTGCTCGTCAGGATGATGACGGTGTTCTTGAAGGAGACCACGCGCCCGCGGCTGTCCGTCAGACGCCCGTCGTCGAGGATCTGAAGGAGCAGATTGAATACGTCGGGATGCGCTTTCTCGATCTCGTCGAAGAGGACGACCGAATAGGGATTGCGGCGGATACGCTCGGTGAGCTGGCCGCTCGTCTCGTCATAGCCGACATATCCGGGCGGCGCGCCGATGAGCTTGGAGACGCTGTTCTTCTCCATATACTCGGACATATCCAGGCGGACAAGCATCTTTTCGTCGCCGAACATACTCTCGGCGAGCGCCTTGGAAAGGTCGGTCTTGCCCACGCCCGTCGGGCCGACAAAGATGAAGGAACCGATGGGCTTGTTGACGTCCTTGAGCCCCGCACGCGCGCGGCGGATGGCCTTGGCGACCGCCGAGACCGCCTCATCCTGTCCGACGATGCGGCGGTGCAGCTCCTCCTCCAGGTGCATGAGCTTTTCGCTCTCCTCCTCGGTGAGCTTGGCGACGGGGACTCCCGTCCAGCCGCTGACGATCTCCGCGACTTCCTCCCCGCCGATGGCAAGATGGGTGGCAAGACGCTGTTTCGTCCATGCCGCCCGCTGTTTTTCCGCCGTTGCGGCCAGCGCCGCAATCTCCCGATCGAGACGCGCGACGCGCGCGGCGTCATTCCACTTGTTCGCCTTGTCGCGGTCGGAGCGCAGGCGGGCCAGCTTTTCCTCTGACTCGCGGAACTCCTCCGGTCCCGTGTAGGCGTTCAGACGCGCACGGCTCGCCGCCTCGTCGATGAGGTCGATCGCCTTGTCGGGCAGGTACCGATCGGTGATGTAGCGGTCGGAGAGCCGCACCGCCGCTTCGATCGCCTCGTCGGTGATGACGACGTTGTGGTGCGCCTCGTACTTGTCCTTTACCCCGCGCAGAATGGAGACGGTGTCCTCCAAGGAGGGCTCTGCGACCATTACGGGCGTAAAGCGGCGCTCGAGCGCGGCGTCCTTTTCGATGTACTTGCGGTATTCTTCCAGCGTGGTCGCACCCACCGTCTGAAGCTCTCCGCGCGAGAGCATGGGCTTGAGAATATTGGAGGCGTCCATGTTGCTGTCCGAGGACGACCCCGCGCCGACGATCATGTGGATTTCGTCGATGAAGAGAATGATGTTCTGATTGAGGCGGATCTCTTCGATCACCTTTTTGAGGCGTTCCTCGAAGTCGCCGCGATAGCGCGCGCCCGCCACGAGGCCTGCAAGGTCGAGCGAGAACACGATCTTGTCGCGCAGAAGTTCGGGGACTTTCCCCGCAACGATGGCCTGCGCCAGGCCCTCGACAACGGCGCTCTTTCCGACGCCCGGCTCGCCGATGAGCACGGGGTTGTTCTTGGTGCGACGCGAGAGAATCTGAACGACCTTTTCGATCTCCTTCCGCCGTCCGATGACGGGGTCGACCTTGCCCTCGCGCGCCTTCTGCGTGAGGTCGGTGCCGTACGCGAGGAGATCGGGCCCCAGCACGGACGACGACTGCATGCGGGAGCGATACTGCGCCTCATCTTCAAGCGGCGGTTCCTCTTCCTCAGGCGCGGTGCGGATGAACTCGCTCGTCTTGCGAATGAGCGCGTTGAGGTCGATGCCCATGTTGCGCAGAATGACGACCGCAATGCAGTTGTCCTCGGTGAACATCGCCATGAGGACGTGCTCCGTTCCCGTAATGGGACAGGGATCGTCCGACTGCATGGAGAGCTCGCGCGCAAGCCCGAAGATGCGCTTGGTGCGCGGCGTAAAGCCGTAAGCCGGCGAATTGTGCTGCAGAATGTGGCGGAACTTGTTGCGGTAGACGTCCAGCTTGACGCCCGCTTCGGTCAGGAGGCGGCTCGCCGTACTGTCCGTCACGCAGAGCATGGCGAGCAGGACGTGCTCGCTTCCGATGTAGCCCGTCTTATAGTGCTGTGCCGCCTCTTCGGAGAGCTGTACCGCCTGCCGAAGATGGTCGGAAAAATGCGACATGTCCATGACGTTATCCCCTTATTCAATCCGTCTGCAGCTGCATGGCACGAATGGCCGTGCGCGCATAGTCGGCGCGATAGGCGTCCTGCCCCTGCTTGTCGAGCGGCGCGCCGTTCAGCCGATTGATGTTCGCGGGACGCAGCGTCGCGGCGAGCTCGTCGAGCTGTGCCATCCACGCGTCGTCCTCGCTCCCATCCGAGTAATACCCGAGCGCCAGTCCCAGCTTGACATCCGCCAGATAACGCAGAAATTCATGTTCTTCCAGGACGCGGCAGTTGGTCAGAATGCCGTAGGCACGGCTCACCTTGTCGCGGAGCTGCAGTCCGCCCTCCGCCTTCATGCGTGCGCGGCCGAGCAGTTCCTCTTCGACGATCAGCCCCACCGCCTGCCCGACGATGGTGAGGATCTTTTCCTCCGAGACCCCGAGCGTGACTTCGTTGCTGACCTGAAAGAGATCGCCCTCCGCGCCGCTTCCCTCGCCGTATGCGCCGCGCGCCGTAAGGCCGAGCCGCAGAAGCTCCGGGACGATTTCGCGCGCCATCGTCCCCTGCCGCGAGAGCGCTGGCAGAAAGAGCATGACGGACGCCCGAAGCCCCGTTCCGAGGTTGGTGGGACAGGCCGTGAGATAGCCGAACTGCTCGTCAAAGGCGAAGGGAACGCTGTCGGAAATGGCGTCGTCCAATCCCGTGATGCGCTCCCACGCGCGCGGGAGGTCAAAGCCGCGCATGAAGTACTGCTCGCGGACATGGTCCTCCTCGTTGAGCATGACGGAGATGATCTCGTCGGAGGAAATGAGCGCCGCCGAAATGCGGCGGTTGCGCACGAGATCGCGCGAGATGAGGTTGCGCTCCAACAACAGCGCCGTGCGCTCGTCGGAGACGTGTTTCATCTCATACAGCGTGAACTGATCGACCTTGGAGAGCGTCGCCGTGATGAGACGGACGATCTCCTGCGCCTGTTCTTCGGCGTGCGTGTCCTTCAACAGCCGCCACGGGAAGGGGTAATCGGCAAAATTGCGCGCAAGGCGCATCCGCGTAGAGACGGCGACGCTTTCAAAACTCACGGGAACCGAACTCATCGCAGTTCCTCCTTGCGCGAAGAGAGATCGCGCAGCGCCTGCTGCAGCCGACGCGCCGCGGCGTAATCATGGCGGCGCATCGCCTCCTCGATCTGTTCGCGAAGCGTCTCCTGCCGCGACACATAGGCGCGCACGCGGTCATAGTCCTCTTCGGTGTGCGATTCGGGACGCTTTCCCGCATGGCGCAGGTTCGCCTGAATGCCGCGCACGGTGAGAAAGAGCTGCTCCCGAAAGGCACTGTAACACCCCGCACAGCCGAGCAGACCCGTCCGTCGGAATTCGCCGAACGTCGTCCCGCACACGGGACAGACGGCATCGTTTTGCGTCTCCTCGCCCATGAGCGACGCAAACCCCGTCCACGGCTTTTCGGTGTAGAGCGCGCGATAACATGCGGGGCAGAGCTCCACCGTGACGCTCTTCCCGTCCACGTTCCGGATGAATTTTTGCGCAGGACGCTTCCCGCAGTTCTGACAGAGCAATTTGCTTTCCTCCGCGCCGAGCCGCTCCGAAGTGCGGCTCTCTATCTTATTCCCGACACAGGTCGGGACGGAACTCCTTCAGATACTCATAGGCGCCGACGACCTCGGGAATATGATAGCTCCCGTAGGCACATTCGGCGGCAAAGTACGATTTTCCCTCGACCGTCTCAACGGAAATGCCGACAAGCTCCGACCATTTCAGGAAAAAGCGATCGCTCTCGGCACGGCCGTTTTCCCGCCAGTAGATGCCCTCGTCATAGAACGCGAGCATGCCCTTGGCGTTGCGGAATCCGATGAGCGAACGGACGGCGAAAAAGACGCCGAACACCCCCACGAGGACCCCGACGAACAGAAATTCCTGCCAGAACACGGCGACGAGCGCGCCCGCGATCGTCACCGCCGCCCCGATCGCCGCAAAGATGAGCGAACGGCGGCGCTTTGCCGCATCGGGAAGCAGAAATTTGGCGCGCGCCTGAAAGCGCACATTTTTGCGTTTCTCACCGCGCGGCGGCACTTCGCCGAGCAAGGTAAGCCCGTGCCGCTCGAGCACGGAATAGAGCCGCTCCTTGCCGTCCGTCTCGATGAGCGCGCGCGGACTGTCCCCCTTCTTCATGACGTAGTGCGCGGGCATCTCGATGACGACGCTCCACGTCCCCTTTTCCTGCGGCTTGCTGCGCGTGCAGACCGAATGAAACCTGATCTCTGCATACGGCACGCGGATGGACTTCTTCCGATCTTTCTCGGGACGAATCAGGAGCGCGTCCGCGCCGAATTCGGCGATCGTACCCTCGCCGACGAAAAAGCACTCCTCGCCGCAGCAGCGCTCCTGGAAGTCGCGGTGCGAAGCGGTCGCCTCCTGCGCCGCCTTCCCGAAGAGCAGGGAGACAAGCGCGAACAATACGGCGCCCGCCGCAAAAATCCCCGTCAAAAGATAGAGCAGCGTCTTGCGCTCCGGCGCGGGGTTCCCCATCTCCAGCATGATGACGACGACCAGCACCCCGACGAGACACGCAATGGCCGCAACGGCAAATCCGAGAAGCAGCCCGTTATATCCGCGGGCAATCGCCTTGAGCGTCTGCGCCTTTTTCGTGCGCACGGACGCATCTTCGGGCAAAGGGATAATTTTCATGATTCCTCCGAAAATGTCAAAAAATGGCATACGCGTACCCGTCAAAACAGGTACGCGCCAGGCAAGTTATTGTTTGGGACGGCTCTGCCGCGGCGAGAAATGCAGCCGCTTCCAGGGCGAAAAGAAGAGAACGGCGAGGATCTGGAGCGGCACGCCGATCAGATAGATATACTCCACGGGGACGCGTTCGGTATCCACCCCGCAGGCAAGCGCCGTGAGGTGAATGCAGGCGAGCACCGTCCAGACGAGCACGGTGATCGAGAGAAGCCGCGCCCAGCGATAGTGCCAGATGCAGGAGAAGACGAGCGTGACGATGGCAGACGCGGGGACGGCATAGACAAACGCCAGCCATTTGTCCGAGACGGCGGGCGCACCGATGCCGATAAACACGAAACAGACCACGGCGACCAGCCAGCAAAGCCCCACCGAGAGCACCATGGTGAGGATACGGCGCAAAAGGCGTGTCTTTTTGGGCATGACGGCGGCCTCATGGTGTTCGCGCACCAGATCGTCCACCGAGACATTAAAAAGGTCGGCGAGCTGTACGAGAATACGCACATCGGGAATCCCGTTCCCCTGTTCCCATTTGGAAACCGACTTGTCCGAATAATTGATCTTTTCGGCAAGCTCCAGTTGCGTCATATTCGCCATGCGTCTTAACCGCATGATGTTTTTTCCGATGGTTACGGCAAGAACATCCTCTTCCATGGCCCTATTATACCCTTTTTTGCCGCTATTGTCAATGGGTTTTTTGTGTCTCTACCGTGAGTAGAGCATGAAAAACAAACTCTACTTGCGCGAATCATGCGGATAGAGCGCGATTTTCCAGGAGTAGGTTGCATTTTTTCCGTCCTGCGCATATAATGAAATTACGGACGGGGAAAACCGTACGCGGCGGCAGGGAGCCGCCATTGGGGGAGCGAAGGACCGGAGCGTCCTTCCTGCCATTTGCCGAAAAACGAAAGCGGTCCCAGCCGCAGACGTTTTTTACTCTCCAATATTTTTTTACAAAGCCCCGCGGCAATGCCGCGGGGCTTTGTACACCTCAACGGCGTCTTTTCAAAAGAAAACCGCCTTGCGGAAAGCGCCGACGGCCGATTTGCGGCACATTGCTCCCCCAAGTTACAGCGCACACGGGACGGAAGGCGCACGCGACAGAAAGCCGCTTTGCGGAAAGCACCGACGGCCGATTTACGGCGCATTGTACCCCACGTTGCCGCGTGCATGGTACGGAAGGCGTACGCGCGACAAGACAAAACGGCAACTTTGCGGCAACTCGGAACAACGGGCGTACGCGACAGGGCGAGACGGCAGCTTCTCGAAGGCTCGGGACGGCGGACAGGCGCAACAGACCTCGGCGGCAAACCGATCAAAAGAGCCATCCTCCGCCGCACAATATCGCCCACAGTCCAAAGCCGCACATTATCGACACAGTCCAAAAAACGGCGTATGTACCAAACAAGACAAGGCCCATGTCTGCGATCCCGCAAATCGCTTTTTCGACAGCCGCCCCCCCGCGGGGGGCGCCGGGGGGGGGGCGGGGGTTTTTTTTTAAATGCCAAACAAAAAAAATAATTAGAAACCAAACCCAAAAAAGGGCGCGGGGCACCCCGCCCCCC
>ERZ1090864.11-NODE-11-length-89893-cov-40.105991_pt1 | contig 89893 bp, 78 predicted proteins | sample MGYA00478479_ERZ1090864 | MGnify/ENA primary metagenome ERZ1090864 (study PRJEB33644, sample SAMEA5815743) | chicken gut metagenome | biome: Chicken; feature: Gastrointestinal Tract; material: Caecum | place: Ireland | collected 2019-01-01 | study: A study of the...
TTCTCTCACTTGGAGACCGGGTTTGACAAGTACGCTGTTTCGTGAGGCGCTTACCTTACGCCTTTGTATTCGCTGAGGGTTTCTTCATCAAACGAAGAACCGCTCACATGATGGCCGCCGCGGTTATAGCACGTGACCGAATGACCCTGCTGTGCCATCCGTGTTGCAAGTTCCTCCACGACCACTTCCACGCCGCCTTCGCGGGACGGTATACGTTTTTGGCCTCCTGTTGTCAAGTAAGGAACAAAAAATTTTCGATATTTTTTTCAGATGAAGAGCGGCATCACCCTCAAAAATGGGCAAAAAAATAGGGCCTTTGATCGCTCAAAGGTCCTGTTGACACAGTCATCTCTTATTCTTCCGTGTAAATGACTGCCTGGGTCAAATCAAATTCAACCAGGTGATAGTCCTTATGGAGTTCCCCATAAACACGATATGTTTTATCTCTCTCCCATGAACAGCATTCGGACAGCATTTTGGACAAGGGAAAACTTGAAATCGGGAAGGCCCAAGTTTCCGGTTCATACCGGGGAACCACAAAACTCTCCGGCTTACGCCTGGCGCACGCTTGCACTGCCAGGTGCTTTTTTTCTGGGTTAAAGAGCAGCCGGATATATTTGGGCTCGTCTAAGGCCAGAATTGTCGAATGAAAAATATAAACCCTATTGCTTTGAAGTTGAAAAGATATTCCGGGCATACTGCTACTCATCTGCTCGCCTCCCGGAAGAGGGCGTACTATCCCCTTTATGATCGGAAAACACATTGAATTCCGCATATCCATCTTTTATATCGATTTGCAGTGTCCGGCTATGTTCCTCCACCGGTAGGCCAAAAGAATCACGCCAGTCAGCCGGATAATATGCCTTTCTTTCACGCATAGAGACCGGGGGATGATCACCATGAGAAGTCAGATCAATGCCTTCCATAATCATTTTTTGTGCATTTTCCGTTCCTTTAGAGGCCCCCGCCTGTACACCTGCTTTTTGTGTTTCTGTTTTTCGCACATCCAAAAAAATCTCGGTCTCCAAAAGGTCAAAAATGTAGAGCATTTCATCTTCATATACAATTTTGTGCCCCAGAATTTTATACCGGCAAGCAGTATTCCATCCCATCAGCTCATACATTTTTGCGGAGAATATCTTGCTGGTCACCTTACGGCTTTTTCGCTTATCCGTTTTTGCGATGCACCAGCGGAGTGCATCTTTATCATTCTCATCGCATTTACGAACAACCATCTTTTTGGTGTCTGGATTTACAAGTATTTGGATATATACGGCATCCTCCATCCCTGCAATACAAGCCGTATTGAATGTAATGCTATCCCGCCGGATCACGACGGATGGTTCCCTTAAATGAGCAAACAACTCCCTGCGAACGACCTGATAACCGTCATATGTAAAGTTTTCCTGCAATTCTAATGCTTTCTGATCAACGGCTGTTTCTTCTCCATTCTGCCGAAAGTCATTTGGTTCCATTATCCAGTACACCTCATTTTCTCAATCATATATTTTGCTTCATCCATCAAATCCTCAAGTACATGGTTATTTAGTATTTGAAGTCCATCAACTGTCCGGGCCGGGCGCAGAATATCCCAGGCCCCATAATATGGTATCCTTTGCAGCACAAGGAAGTTGTCTCTTTCTGCATCGTCCCCAAAAGAGTCCGCCCATGCGCAAGGATACATAATCCTTGTCACACGTTTATCCTTGTTCCCTGCACTTTTTTCGATTTCTGCGCTTTCATCTGGCAAATCGGTTCTATCTTCCAAACACTTTTGATCTTCAAAATCTGAAGGAGCAGCGGTGATTTCCTGTTTCGACACAGTTGCAATTACCTCTGGCTGTACCAGATCAAAAAATAGAATCTGTTCATCATCCTGTTTGTGATATTCGCCGCGGAAACGATAGCGGTATTGGTCATTCCAGCCCATAAAGTTGTAAAGCGGCGCTGCAAATCCAGCGCAGCTTTTGGGCAGAACGGTCCATCTTCCCTCTTTCACAGTCCCCCAGCGTATCGCATTGACAGATTCTGCTGAACAAGGCCGTATGGCAATGCACTTTTCGATGGAGTTAAAAAGCAGTTCGACATACTCTACGTTTTCAAACTTTTTCAAACAAGCCGTATTGAAAGTAAGCCGATTTGCAGAAATCGTCATTGCGGGATCTTGCCTGGTAGAAAAGAACTGCGCCCTCGCAATCTGATACCCTGACAGATCGAAATGGGTTTTGTACCCGGAATGTTCCGTCTTTGCCGAAGGAACCTGTCCGAGATCGCTATAAGCACTTTCCGATGCCTTTTTATAATCCTCCCCTGTAAATCCAGTCCAGGTGCGGTTTACCGAGACATAACCCCGTAGTGCGCCACCATCCACCACTCTTAATTCAGGCAGCGGATACCCGCATTTCCTATATTTATGGACTGCCAGCAGTTTTTGCGCCGCCTCAAAGATTTCATGGCTGACAATTCCTTCGTGATGATTGCTTTGCTTATACTGATTTCGATCATGCCGGTTCTTCTTTACTTTATGATCCAGGTAATTGGGGGTATAAGTTTTGCGGCTCAGCACATCACCGCAATGGCGTTCATTTTTAAGGACCGCCGCTACGCTGCCGCTTGTCCACTTAGTCCTGCCCAACTTTGTCTTGCGCCCCAGTTCCTCAAGAATTTCCGCAATCTCCGCGCTGGGGAATCCATTAAGGAACAGGTAGTAACAAAGTTTTACCGTTTCGGCTTCTTCTTCGTTGATGACTAGATTTCCATCCTCGTCCTTATCATAGCCCAGCAATTCCGGCACAAGGAATATTCCTCGTGAAAACCGCTGCTCTATGGAGATGTTCATAATCTCACTCTTTGTATGGGATTCTTCCTGTGCAGCCGCTGCAAGAACCGCCATCATCATCTCGCTGGTTCCATCCAGGGAATAGATATGTTCAGTTTCAAAATAGACGCCGACTGGGGATGGTAAATTTGCCAGCTCACGCTGCTTGGCAATGCAGTCGACAATATTTCTCGCAAAACGAGAGACGCTTTTTGTCACGATCAAATCAATCTTCCCGGCACGGCAATCCTCCATCATCCGGTTAAAATCATCTCGATGCTGAAGGGATGTACCGGAGATTCCCTCATCTGCATAGATTCCAACCAGTTCCCAGCCGATATGCTCTTTAATCATATCCTCGTAATGGTTTCTCTGTAATTCATAGGAAGAAGTTTGTTTTGCATCATCCGTTGAAACACGGCAATACGCGGCGACCCTCTTTGTTGTTGTATCTTCAAAGAGCTTTTCTTTTTGTTTGGCGGGGATAAATTCAAGCTCATCACGATTGATGCCTTTATACCGCGCCCGGATTTTTCTCTTTTGTTCTTCTTTATTGGTGGAACGCCGCTCCTGCTCATTCATACCGTTATTCCTCCAAATCCAGATGCCAATACCATGCATTCCCTTTTCTGTACGACTGAATTCCCATCTCTTTTTTTGCCGCCTGGACTGTGCGATGCGAAATTCCCAGCATATCGAGCTTTTCAAAAATCACTGTACTCTGTATATCGTTGTTTATCAAAAGGGCTCTCAAATATTCTGCTGCCGTTTCCTTTTTCGCAACACTGCTTGTGTTTTGCTGTAACAGCTCATCAATATTGACTTCACATTCACCGATCCATCGAAAACCGCTGTTTTCTCCCAGTTCAAAACAGATTGGACGGCCTTCTGGGGCAAGACTGCTCTTGATAGGATACATATACCTCTTTGAGGGTTCTTCCTTGTCCCGTGAGATCATCAAAACACTGCGGGCTATGGCGGCAATATCAATGCTTCCAAGCCCACGGTATAGATTTTTTCCGCCGGTCATTTTGTTTAAATGCCCTACCATTACAACCGCGCAGTTGTATTTCTGTGCTGTACTCGATAGATTTCTCAACATATGCCGGATTTTGACAGCATTATTCCAATCCGCGTCCGGCCCCATAAACGCCTGTATCGGATCAATAATCATCAGCTTTGCACCAGTCTGTGCAATCGCGTCCTCAATTCTTTCGTCATCCAATGTCAGAGGTATTTCCTCTTCAACAATGTAAACAACCCGGCTGCAATCCGCCCCTGCTTCCATAAGCCTTGGTTTCACAGTATCTGACAGGCCGTCTTCCGAGCATTGATAGATTACAGTAACCGGTTCATCCGGTTTGCAGCATCCCGGGAGGGCTTCTCCCTTCGTCAATGCTGCTGCAACTCGGATGATAAAGGTCGATTTACCTTCTCCTGGGTCACCCTGGAGAAGTGTGAGCTTACCATATGAGATGTAAGGATACCACAGCCAGCGAACAGACGTAGCCTCAACATTGGAATAAGTGTTTACATTCGCCTTTCGCTTCCGATCATCTTTCAAAAACAGTCGCCCCATTTTCTACTGTATGTATATATTTATATGTTTCTTCTACTATTACTTAATTATATAATATGCCGTTTCCGTTTACAATATCAAATATAGGCTAATTTCATGATTTTTAACAAAAATTGCAGATCAGAGGAGGTGAGGATTGTGGATATACAGATCGACTATGGCGCGATTGGGAAACGGATTCGTTCGGCACGCATGAAAATGAGTATGACCCAGGAGACCTTGTCAAACCTGATTGATGTGTCGCCAACGTATATCAGCACAATTGAAAACGGCCACACCAAACTCAGCCTTCCAACGCTTATCAGCATTGCCACTGCTCTTGAAACAACGGTTGACCATCTTCTCTATGACAACATCCCCGTCCTTGTTTCCCAGTATGATGCCGATATGAAGGAAATTATGGATGGGTGTTCTCCCGAAGAAAAAGAATTTTTGATGCGATTAATGAAATCCGCCAGAGAAGCTCTGCGTGACTGCAAGCCGCTTTACTGAGGCAACAACGCAGATTGGCGTTACAGATTGTCCCCTCTTTGCGCGCTTGCGTCCTTGCGCTCTTACCAGGAAAACAGAAAGACCATAAAGGCAGCTTGGAAACTACCCCTATGGTCTATTTTTTCTGCCTATGTTTTGTTATCTCTACAAAGGAACGTCTGGACGCATAAACACTATCTATGTAGCGCCAGTTTGATCATACATCCCAACGGATAAACAAGTGCTCTTAACAAAACCCACACTGCAATGAAACACCCAAACACCGCACCCAAGATCGCATTTAACACAAGGAGCGATGTTTTCCCGGCGACACTGCCGCCTATAGGAATAATAAAAATCATGTACGGGATACCATAAGGCAGGCCAAAGATCAATAACACTCGAAACCAGTTGATTTGGTCGTCCACTATATAGATGTACTTTCCCAAATAAGCGATCAATAAAAACAGGGCCATCGGTAAAATGCTTTTTGTCAGTAACTGTTTCATAAGGCCGCCTTCCTTCTTTCTTCCTCATATTGATCCAATGCAGCCAGGATTACATCCTCACACTGGAACACAACTTCTATCTTATTGCGGTCATAGACATAAACCTTTTCGACAAAGGCGTCCACCATTTCCCTGGTTAGCCTGCCGCCACTCCATAGTGCTTTCCCCTGATCAGCCAATTCCTGTAAGCCAGCCGAATTACTCTCTTCTTCCTCTTGCAAGCCATCTGCCAAATCCAGGTTTTCTTGCAGTTCGGCAGCTTTTCTGGATAACTCCTGCTTCTTTTTCATATACACTTCCCTGCTGATCACGCCATCCGCATACGCTTCATATTGGCGCACCTGTTCCGCTTTTACCTGTTCCATCTCACGGGTTGCTTTATCTACATCAGGCATTTCAACCGTCATAGTGTGGACAACTTGACCCTTGAGGAAGTCAACCATCTTGAGCATCTGCCGGATGGCATATCCGACCCGTGCGTTTATCATGGCTTCAGAATAATTATCCCCACAGCACTTGGAATATTTGCCTGCCTGGCGCTTATGAGTGCAAAATAAAACCGCACCGCCAACTCTTTCTGCATATTCCAGACGTCTTTTGCAGTTTCCGCACACCACTTTTTCCTTCAATGGATATTCTTTTGGAACAATGTAGCCTTGTTCTCCCATTTTACGAATTGCCATCTGTGCCTGCTCAAATTCCTCATGGGTTACAATCGCTTCGTGCGCATTTTCCACAATCACTTGTTCCGATTTGGGTACACTCCTGTATGTCTTGCTGCCAAGCGCAAGCACTTTCTTTTTTCCCATTACCAAAGCACCTGTATACTCATAGCTTCTGAGAATACGCCAAACCTTGGCTGCTGTCCATAACTGTTCAGAATCCGGCGCAATAAATTTAGGGCTCCATGAGCAATCCTCTGTTTGGTGGCTCTCATAGACGCCAGCTGTTGGGATTTTTTCTTCATTCAGCCGCAGACTGATCTGTGCTGTATTCATGCCCTCCAATGCAAGGTCAAAAATTCGGCGGACATACTTGGAAGCCACAGGATCGATTACCCATTCTCCCTTTTTCTTCGTATTCCACTGATAGCCAAAGGGTACCCTGGTGGCAGTTGCATAGCCCTGTCTCCATCTCACCTCAAACGCCGAGCGGATTTTCTTGGAAACATCCCGGCTGTAAAGGCTGTTAATCAAGTTAGTAATTGCCATATCCAGCCCCATTGCACCATCGCCGTAAGCATTGCTGTCAAAATTGTTATTGACCGCAATAAACCGGACGCCCAGTACAGGGAAGATCTGTTCGATATAATCGCCTACACCGATATAATCCCGCCCAAGTCTGGATAAATCTTTCACCAGAATCACTTGAATATTGCCGTGTCTGGCATCCTCGATCATCTGCTTGAATCCGGGCCGCTCAAAATTTGTCCCCGTATAACCATCATCCATGTACTCCCGCAGTTCGCCGGAAAGTTCCGGGTGATCTGCGACATAGCTTTTGAGTAACAGACGTTGGTTTTCGATACTATTGCTCTCGTCCTTATTGTCCTTTCCCAAATCACCGTCGGCCATAGATAAACGCAGATAAAGGGCTATCCCTTCCTTATTTCTCATTTTGGACATCCTCCATCATCCGAAACAATTCTTCATAAACATCATTGCACCGGAACCGAACCGCAATGGAGCCATTGCTCGATACATCAATGCGCTCCACCAGTTCTCTGACCAAATCGAGATTGAACGCGTGATTATCTAAATGCTGTTCAAGGTTTTCTACCAGTTCTATATACTGATGTGCCCTTCTCTCTATGGTTTGCTGCATTTGTTCAGTTTCTTGCAACTGTTTCTTCAGTTTTTGAATTTCACGGATGTAATGTTCTTTTAGTCCCTGATACTCCGTTTTATCAAAAAGTCCCATGACCCAATCTTCATACAAGCCGCTTTTCCTTTCTTCTGCCTCAGCAATCTTTCCAGACAAATAGGCAGCTTTCCTTTTCAAAGAATGGAGAACATTTTTGCTCGTATCGTTTTGGGTCATCTCCTCGAGCATTTTCTTGCGGCTGCACATTGCTTTGATTAACACACTGATCTGATCCATAACCAGTGCCTGAAGAAGACGCTCCTGAATCTTTGTTCCATAACAGGCATATTTATGCCTGTCCGATTTGCACGTATAGACATTGAACAATGGTTTGGCGGCCGATCCTCGTCTCAGCAATACCATCGGGGCACCGCAGCCAGCACAATGAACCTGCCCGTGGAATAAATCTGGCAGTTTTGCCCTTTCCTCAGCGTTTTCTGCAATGGCGGCCCGCCATTTTTGTTTCGCTGCATCTGCTATTTCTTGAACTGCATCATAATCGCTGCGAAGGATAACCGCCTCATGCGTATTCGTAGTTACCGTCCAATCCTCCCTGCGGGTCCGTACCCGTTTATACGAACTTGCCAAAGGCTTTGTTTTTCCTGTCACTGTATCTCCTACATAAACTGGATTTTCCAATATCCTGGCTACTGCACCCGGTAGCCACGTCGTATTATCTTGAAGGTGAGCCGTATTATCTGAATGCATCCGCTGAAGTTGACGTGGTGAAGGTGCCTGCAACAGTTCTAACCGTCGTACAATTTCATGCTTATTTACGTCCAATAGCTTCCATACATAGATAGCACGGACGTAAGGTACAGTTTCCTGATCCGGCAAATAATTTTTTCTATCTTCTGTCAGATTCAATCCATAAGGGGGAAAGCTGCCGCAGCGTTCTCCGCGTTTTCGCTTATTTGCGTTGACTGCCCTGAGTTTATTGGATATATCCTTGGCATACAGGCTATTTACCAGATTCTTTATTGGGGTCGCCAGGCTTTCCACGTCCCCCGGCCTGAAGCTGTCAAAATCATCTGTCACGGCGATAAAACGAACGTTTAGTCTGGGAAAGATTGTCTCCAGATAATGGCCGGTCTCCAGATAATCTCGTCCAAAACGGGAGAGGTCTTTTACCACGACACATTGGATTTTGCCCAGCTTTACATCCTGCATCAGGCGCTCAAATTCCGGCCGGTCAAAGTTCGTGCCGGTAAAGCCGTTATCTATGTACGTGTCAGCCAGTTTCAAATCCGGGTGATTCGCAATAAAATTATGGACAAGTTTGATCTGTGTTTGAAGTGTATCATCTGTACTGTTGCCGCTGTTCTCTACAGAAAGCCGTACATAGGCCGCTGTGGCAAGAAGTTGTCTTGCCGTCTTTTCTGTCGCCTGTACTTGCACGCTCTCTGGTAATACTTGATTTTTCCTGCTTTTTCTGGCCATATTTATCCATCCCTTCTGAGAGTTAACCATTCCTGGGGGAGCTTATATTTCCACTCCTGTTGCTTCAGCCCGACCTCTATCGTCTGAGCGTCCACCACAGCCACACGGTCAACCCATTGCATGATATGGCTGCGTTCCAGTTCGTCCGGCACCTCAATTTGACGATACAATGCCAGCCAAGGATTGATCCTGCTGAATGCGGTCTTCTGATCTTCTACCTGAGCCATAATCAAAGCAAATTGCTGCTCAATCCGCATTAGCTTCACCTGACAGGTATCCTCTTTCTGTTCCAATTCCTCCGCATTGATGCGCCCGTCTTCATACATCCGATGAAGGTTCATACGTTCTTCATAGACTGTATTCAGTTGCTCAACGAGTTTTAGCGCCGATTTTCGATAGTCCTGTAATTGCTGCTCCAAATAATCCTGCGACTGCTCTGTCTGCAAGATTTCATCAATCTGGTCTACCAAAGCGGCCTCATTTCGCAGGGCCTCTTTGACTGCACCCATAACAACACCGTAGGGGATGCTCTTTTTTTGTTCTTCTTTGCTCAGATACCGAATGTTCTTTTTCAGTGTGTAAACTCTATCGTTTGGATCTATCGGAGATTTCATACACATCAGGCCTTTTCCCGTTTTCTTATCATAGATGCGTTTGTTTAAAATGTTGACGCCTGCTATTTTCCATGTGATCGCCCTGGCAGGTTTTTTAGGGATAAGTTCCTGTGTCTTTAAAAATTCTTCCTCCGAAACAATCGGCGGCACTTCAATCACGGTATCCACGCCGCCAATCTTGCGAACTGCCTTTCCCATATAGATTGGTTTTTCAAGAAGTTTGTGAATGCTGGAGCCACGCCAAATACTGTCTACAATAAAATTGGGTTCCCTGCCATAAACTTTGGTCATATGCTTCTGCGGAGAAATAACGCCTTCCGCATTCAATCGGTCCGCAATAGTTTGGTAATTCATGCCGGAGAGGAACCACTGAAAAATGTTGCGGATGATAGGCGCTACCGATTCATCAATAATCATGCTTCGACGGTCCTCTGAAAGAAGGTAACCATAGCTCAAATGTGACTTCACCATGATGCCCTCTTTTTCCAATGCGCGCCACCGAGTCCATGACGCATTGCCGAGAATCGCCATCCTCTTCTGCTTAAAATAATCTGTTATCGCTGAAACAGATTTTCCGAAACTAGAGAAATCATCTTGGACAACGACAAAATGGATTCCGATTGGATAAAATGTTTCCCGCAGAACGCTGACTGCATCGGTCAGGTTATGGCCGAAACGGAAAATTGAATCCATTACCACACAATCAAACTCCCGGGCAAGACCGGCTTCAAGCATCTGATTGAATGCGGTCATTTCTTCTGAAGAAAATTTCCGGTCACTGTATTTTGCTGCCAGCTTCCAGCCTTTTTCTTTTATATACTGTTGGATGTGTTCATTCTGCAACCCTATAATATTGGAGGGATTTTCATCCTTTAAGCGATAGCTGATTGCCCTTGTATAACTGACCACCCTCATACGCTCACCTTCCCATTCTGAAACTTATGTGCTTCGTAATACTCCAGGTTTTGAATCATCTGCTGAATTTCGTCCTCAAATTGGAAGTGAATTTCTATTCTGTCTTTTCCATATACATCAATATGGTCAATTAATAGAACGAGAACCTTTCTCTCCAGATGTTGAATGTTTCGATAACTTTTAAATTCCTCAAGCCACGGTTGAAGTTCCGTTTCTGTCTTTAGTAGATTCTCAAGCTTTACTTCCAGCTTGTTCTGCGCTTGTTGTGCAGACCGGATTTTTTCCGTAAAGCGTTCGTTGATCGCTTTAAATTCGCCCCTGTCAACAACGCCGTCCTGCATATCCTGATAGAGCCGCGTTTTCAGTTCCTGGTAACGCTCAACCTCTGCCGATAACGTAGCAATCTGGGCTTTTACTTCTTTTACGCCAAACCTTTCTTGAGGAAGCAATTGAATCTGCCCCAATACAGCTTCTGCTCGAACCAAGACCTCCACCTGTTTACGGATTGCCTCCAGCACGATGTCCGTCAAATGTTTCTCACTGATCAAGTGCGCTGTACATCCGTTTCCACTTTTATAAGTAGAGCAATGATAATAGTGGTACTTCTTTCCGTCTTTGGTTGTACACCGTTTCACCATATTCTGGCCGCAGTCACCACAACGCAGGAAGCCGGAAAACAGATAGATTTTTTCGGCATCCGGCGCTGTCCGTGTGTCCATTAGCATCACCCGCTGTACCTGGTCAAATTCTTCCGTCGGGATAATCGCTTCATGCGTGCCTGCCACGCGAATCCAGTCCGCTTCGTTCACCGCCCGGCTCTGTTTTACTTTATAACTAATCTTTTTCCGTTTGCCTTGAACCATGTTCCCCGTGTACAGTTCGTTGCGCAGAATCCGGTTAACCGCAACCACCGACCATTTCGGATTAGAGCCGGAGCGAAATCCGCTATTAAAGTTCATCCCCAGCATCCGCTTATATTCCAGGGGAGGCAGTGCCCCCATCTCTGTAAGCTTCTCTGCAATCCGCTGGGAACTTACTCCATCAAGTTTTAAACGAAAGACCATCTGCACGATTTGCGCCGCGTACTCATCCACCACAAGATGGTTTTTATCCTTCGGGTCTTTTAAATACCCGTACCCTGCAAAACTCCCTATAAATTTTCCGCTCTTGCGCTTCACATCCAACTGGCTGCGTATTTTGATGGAGATGTCCTTGCAATAGGCGTCGTTAATCAGATTCTTGAAGGGGATGATGATGTGATCTGCATCAGATTCTTCATCGACGCTGTCATAATGGTCGTTGATCGCAATGAATCGGATACCCATAAATGGAAAGATCTTTTCTATGTACTTGCCCGTTTCGATGTAATTTCTTCCAAGTCTGGACAAGTCCTTGACGATAATGCAGTCAATTTTCTTTCGTTTCGCATCCTCGATCATCCGCATAAATGCAGGACGATCAAAATTGGTTCCGCTGTACCCATCATCAATGTATTCCTCCACTAGTTTCAGATCGTCATGCTTTTTTACGAAGTCACAGATCAGTTCCCGCTGATTATGAATGCTGTCGCTCTCTACTTTGTCTCCATCTTCTCTGGACAGTCGAACGTAGGACGCTGTGAGATACGCTTTTTCCTTTTTAAAATACATAAAGCCACTGACCTCCCAATCTAATTGCCTTGCGACAATAAACCAAGAAATCAATGGCTTCTTAAATGATATTCTATTTGACCCAAGGTTATTATCGCACATCCCTGCTCAAAAGTCAACACTTTAAAGTGTTAAATCGCCATCTAGCCGAGGTGGACACATTTTTTAAGGCAGTCCTCCATCCGCTGGCTGCCGCTAAAACTGATCTTGACCACCGTGCCATGATCCAGATAGCAATAAGGATTTTTGACCTGCCGGATAAAGTCCAGCATTCTCTCCCTGTCGGGCAGACTTGTATCGATCTCTACGTCTGCAATGTCCACCAGTATACTTTTATCCACGGTGCGAATATCTACATTTCTCATTGCCTCTATTTTTTCTGACATAAGTTCCCGTTCAGCCAATTCCCTGGTTTCCAATTTTTTCTTTTCCATATCCCGCATGGTTTGTGCCCTCCTTGTCTGCACTGTTCGGCAAATTTGAGGAACTACAAAATAGTTTGTTCCCTCTCATAACCCAGACAATAAAAGGCTGTTTTGCAAGCTGTTTTACCTGATTATTTCTTACACTTGCCAAATTTCAACGTTATCTCCGAGAAATGAAGGAGCAACGAAGCATTTTTGCCAATTTCTAAAGGGGCGGTAGCACGAAAGCAAGATACGCCCTGTAATACGAAAACCCGCTTTCGCGGGTTTCGATTCCGGGCATACTTGATGGGGATTCCGGCTCCCCATTCCCTCGGCTCCGGCAAATCTGGCGATTGTGCGGTTGGCTCCCATTCTAAAATGGTCGCAGCGCGGCGGATGAACTCCGGCCACGGGGCACGGTTCCCGTGATTTCTGCCTGCGGCAAATTTCGCATTAAGGAGGTACGGAGTTATGGCAAGGCCAAAAAAGGAGAAAGAATTAAACCATCAGCACATCATCACCGTGCGCCTGACTGACATCGAGTTAGAGCTGGTGATGAAGAAAGCTGCCGATACGGGTCTATCCCGCTCTGAGTACATTCGCAAAAGTCTTTTGGGTGGAAAGATTACGGTCACACACAAGGTAACGGCTGAATTTCCAGAACTTCGGGAAGAAATGAAAAAAATCAGTTGGCTGCTCAGCAACCTGTCCAATAACATCAATCAAATTGCAAAACACTTTAATACCGGCGGCCTACGCTCCCAGGCAGTAACCGCAGAGCTGGAAAGGGCATTGGACGCCATTGTCCAGATGCAGGTTGACGTGACAAGGATGGTGGGTGAAATTCATGGCAATCTTAAAACACACTACAAGTAAAAATACCAACTACAACGATGCTCTGTTCTATCTCTTATTTGAACACAATGAAAACAGCATGAAGCCCGTTCTCGATGAAAACGGGAAAATGATACGGCGGCACGGCTATATTCTGGATGGAATTAACTGTGATCCCTTCACCTACGCGGAAGAATGCCGGGAATTAAACGAGCTATATCACAAAAACCAAACGCCCGGAGAGATAAAGGCACATCACTATATCATCAGCTTTGATCCGCAGGATCAGATTGACCGTGGCCTGACACCAGAACGGGCACAGAACATTGGCATGGAATTTGCTAAGAAAAACTTCCCCGGCCACCAAACGCTGGTCTGTACTCACGAGGATGGAAGCCACGGAAGCGGGAACATCCATGTACATATCGTCATCAACAGTTTGCGCAAACTGGATGTGGAACCGCAAGAGTTCATGGAACGTCCCTGCGACAGCCGGGCAGGCTACAAGCACCATCAAACCAGAGATTACCTGACACATATGCAGAAATCCCTGATGGCAATCTGTCAACGGGAAAATCTGCACCAGGTCGATCTGCTGTCACCTGCCAAAGCAAAGGTTACGGAGCGGGAATACTGGGCGCAGCAGCGCGGCCAGAAAGAATTAGATACTACTAACCAGGAAGTTATTACCTTCGGTCTGACACCGGCCAAGACAAAATTTCAAACAGAGAAGCAATACCTGCGAAACGCCATTGACGATGTGGCGCATACCTCCACAACGCTGGTACAATTTTGTACCACCCTCTGGGAGAAATATAGAATCCGGGTAACAGATAAACGTGGACGGTTCAGCTACCAGCACCCGGAACGGTCAAAAAATATTGCGGGGCGGTCGTTGGGCGCAGCGTATGACCGGGATTATTTAATGAAGCTCTTTGCTCAAAATCTGCAAAATGCTGGTCAGACACATGAGGCTTCCTCTCCTGAAACATCCGACAATGCCGACATTCTCAAAGCGTTCGGTGGGGTTATCCCGGAGTACGCCAAAATTCTTTTCATCAAGACAGATTTGCGCCTGGTTATCGACCTTCAAAATAATGTAAAGGCGCAGCAGAGCCGGGCCTATGCGCAGAAGGTGAAAATCTCCAATCTCCAACAGATGGCAAAGACCATCGCCTATGTTCAGGAAAGCGGCTTCGATTCCAGAGAGGAACTGCAATCCGCCTATGATGACCTTATCGCAAAGCGAAAAGATGCCAGGAAGACGCTTCGCCACACAGAAGATAAGCTAAAATCCGTCAACCAGCTTATACACTATACGGGGCAATATCTTGCAAACAAGGATGTTCACCGTGAAATGCTCAAAACTCCAAACAAGAAAAGATTCCGGCAGGAACACCAAACCGAAATCGAACTGTATGAAACCGCTTTGAAATTTTTGAAATTGCAATTCCCAGACGGCAAGATTCCTTCTATGAAATCACTGAAGCAGAAGAAGGAGAATCTGACTATTCAGAAAAAGGCACAGCAGGAGACTTATGACTACTTTAAGGATTATACCAGTGAGATGAAAACGGTCTGCTCCAATGTGGAGACTATTCTTGGCAAGACTCCTGCAAAGGAAACGTTGCGCACAGAGCAGCACAACCTTAACTAAACATGAGAGCAAAAAGAAAATGCCAGCACGCAACCAACAAAATCGTTAGCTGCGTGCTGGCATCATAATCAAATATTGGGAGTTTCCGATCAGCCGGCGGTGGGAAGAAGTACATATTTCTTCGCCGCTTCCAAAGTTAAATGATACTTGTTCATAATTTTTTCAATGATGTCCTGATCGCCAAAACCGGCCTCTCTAAGAAGCTCAACCGCCCCTTCGATTCCCTTATCAAGACCTCTATTCATACCTTCGGTTACACCTTCGTTAAAAATACCTTGGCTCAAGTTACACAATTCAGACACCTCGCTTTCCAGTTCCATCGTCATGGCTATATGGAATTCATCCTGCATCACTTTTTGTTTTCGTTCTGTATTTTCACAAGAATAAAAACATCTGAACTCATTTTAAAGTAATGATTCCACCAGTTGATAGATGTCGGTGAATGGATTAACAGCGATCCCAAACGGTTTATTATCGCCATTTTGAATATGGTATTGTTCTACACGCTTGGCATTCTGAATCGCATCAGTCGTATGTTCAGATAACTGCACATACACATCGTTGGCTTTCTCGTAATCCGGTAGGTATGCGGCCAGAACCGACCTTACCGCGGGATAGTCTCTGAGGAACTTTGTAGTGTACTGGAAATGCAGCAAATACCAAAATTCAAAACAAGGATTTGAAATCGCAATGTGAATTCCCTTCGCATCTGCCATTTTCCTTGCTTTGGAGAGCAGACGATCTTTGTCAGCAATAGGGTCAGGGTTATTGTAGTTCACATCGGCGTCTGCAACGACCCATACAGCGTCTCCATCTGACACAGATATTTGATTTTTGTTCTGGTATTCAACTGCTTTCCGAATTAGACTGAGGTAATCGGTTTCTCCCCCGCCGCTTCGGCTGCCAACGACACGAATATCAATATTAGTTTGCCGGTTACGGTAGTGTGCAAAATATTTCGGCTCTGTTTGAGAACCTTCTGTCACGATCAGGATGACAGGTTTTACTTTTCTGTGCCGCTGACCACGCTTTTCAATCTTTCCACGTGCCATTTTACATTCCTCCCTTGATGAAGGGGATGGCACCATAGCGGCCAATCAAATAGCCCTTCTCGACTTTTGCATCTTTACGGATTGAAAAATCATAGAGGGAAAATAAATCTGTTGCTGCTGTCTGTTCGTCTTTTTCTGTAAACCAGATTTGATCTCTGCGCAGCACATCCAAATCTAGGAGATTGGTGTTGTGCGATGTGAAAATCAACTGTGCCCCCTTTGGATTGAATTCGGCGCTGTTAAAAAGAGAAACCAGATGCTTTGTCAAAAGAGGATGAAGGTGGGCATCCATCTCATCGGCGACAAGAAGCGTCCCCAGATCCAAAGCTTTTTTCACAACGCCGATCAGTTTGAAGTAGCTGTTGGTTCCATCGGATTCTTCTGTCATATTCAATGTATAAGAGGAGATATTCCCCTCTACATCCTGCACTGTGTGAACAGCATCAACATTGGTAAATATATCGCCGCGTTTGGAGGAAATGGGGTCTGAATCACGCACCTGAAGGGACTGTATTCCAAAATCCGCAATACGCAGCATAGATGCAATTACACGCCGATAATCATCGTCTTTGAGCTGCTCTGCCTCAAGTCCATAGGCGTCCGCGACAGAATTCTTAGTGATAATCTGGCAGGATGCAAACCACTCAAGAACAGGGATTACTTTGACGTAACTCCAGTTGGATGCAACAGACAGATAAAGTTTGTTGGCTGATGTGCGCTCCTTGAGTGTATTTTGCTCGTCGATGTCCACCGTAAAGCGAAAATCTGTTGTATCCTTTCGTTCAAAGATGATTGCCTGTCTCCCGTTTGGGTAGTAATATAGATATTCTTCTACTACAGCCTTATCCGTTACAGAAAATCCATAAGCATACCGGATACCATTCGCAGTGAAAATAACCTCAAAGCTACTGGGACGGGCAGGCGTTTCCTTGTCAAATTTGAAAGGAATACGGTCAATCGCTTTATGAACCTGCTGATTATGGGAAGTCAGCACATAGTTTACCATGAACCAAAACGCATTCAAGACATTGGACTTCCCGGAAGCATTGGCTCCATAAATGACGGCGGATTTCAAATAATTCTTATTCCCATCCAAAATTAGGTGCTCTGGATGTTCATTGTCTCTGCTGGCAAGCAAAGACAGCACAACTTTATCTTTGATAGAGAGATAATTCTCTACGCTAAATTGAATCAGCATAAAGTGACCTCCTAAATTCTTGTATTACACTTATTATAGCCAATTTTTTGTGAAAAATCAACGTTAATCAAAAATAAAATCATTTTACAAAGGATTTATAAAAGCAAAGAGGCACCCGGTCACATAATATGACCAGATGCCCCTATATTATTTACGGTTTCTCTCTGCCTCCTGCTCAAGTCCCATCTGCGGTGCAGGTTTTCCGGAGCGTACTGCGATGGCTGCCTGCTTCTCGTGGAGACGCCTCAGCACCGAAGGCCGCTTTCCTTCTTTTCCCTTTTTCGGCGGCAAATTGTTGAGCCGGCCATCAATGAAGGAGTAACTCTGCTCCTCGGTCATCTCCGCTGCCCGGAGGTACTCCCCATTTTCAAATGCTTTCTGCCAGGTTTCAAGCGGCGGATTCTTTGCCGGTTCCTGTCGCGCCGTCTGGGGTGGATGAAGATGCTCATGAATCTGGCGCAATGTATCCTCATCAAATTTTTGCGCCGCATCGACAATGAGTTTGCCGTTTTCGTCCACCACCGCACAGGCGGCAGCGTTCTTCATCTGCTCGTTCTGCATCAGGAAGAAGTGACGGCCATCAACAATCACATCGTCACAGGCCAGCCAGGTGCCCGGCTTACCATCTATTCGGTAGTTACTTGTGTCCATCGAAACGAGAGTGCCGGAGGAGTTAGGCCGTAGAAAACCGGCAAGTGCGATCAGTCTGCCCTTATCCACAAAATAGGCACATATTTCTCCAGTCCGGTTCAAAACAATCACATCACTGACACTGATGGTATGCCCTTTGAATGTTCGCGGCAGTTTGTCAGCGAACCTCCTGCAAATCGTTTCAGCAGTATCACCTGGGGCCAGTTGAGAAAGGTAGACCTGATGGTAATTGCTTACATCAACACGGTAGCCTTTTTGCAGTAACTCATCATAGGAACGAAAACGCAGGGGCCGGTATGCTGCTTCTTCCCTGACCTGATATACTGCAAACTGGTTGATGGTCACTCGTCACCGTCCTCCTTGCGGTAAGGTTCCAGATCAAGCTGTGCAAATTGTGCATCCGGCATTCGCTTCATCTTTTCTATGGTGCCTGTCACAACCCTCACCAGTTCTGTGTCGTCCTGAATGAATGGCAGGATTTCTTCGATCTGCTGCATTGTGGCCTGACGATTTTCTGCTTCAAACATCGCCATGACAATGTATTCGTCTTGTTCAAACGGAATCACTTTCATAACTCTTGCTCACCTTTCTTTTGCGTATGCGACTTTTGGTGACGATTGGCTTGCTTTTGGGATTTTTGTTTTGCCTGATGGGAATGCAATTTTTGAAGCACAGATTTCTTTTTTTCTTTTCCTTCCACTGCCTGGCGCTGTCTTTGCGCAGGATTTTCAAGGGCCGGCAGAAAGTCTTTTAACTCCCGGAATCCCAGATTGTCCACATAGTACGCGCTCCGTACCCCCTCCCTGTTCATCACAATTACATCGCTGACCATGAGGGACGGGCCATCAAAATCCGGCTGGCGATCCTGGTGAAACCTGGCGTAGATACTTTCCAGCGTATCAGCCGGATAGAGATGATTTGTATAGACGAGATTGTAATTTTCACGCTCAACTGAATTTCCCTGGTATTTCAGGGCATCCATTCCCTGACATAGCAGCTTTTCCGTAACAGGGCTGTCAATTCGGAGTTGATAAACACCATATCTGTCCTCATTCTCCAACAACAGCTTTGCTTCCCGCAGGCTTTGCAGCTCAGGATGTGCCTGCATTTCCGTTTGAAGCCGTCTAACATTCTCCAATGCCTCGGTGGAAATTTGAAAATAGTCAGAGCCATATTCGATTTCCAAACGGATGGTCGCCGCAACAGGGATCGGGTTGGTGGTAATCAGATAAATTGTCTCACCGGCATCAAAGAGCCGCAGTGCTTCATCCTTCTCTAAGACGCTCATTTGCGGGTGAAGATACGCCGTATCCTCCGTGTACTCGTCATCCAGGTGCTCCATCTCATAATCCCAGTCGGCTTTACGGATGCCGAAGATGCCGTTATGTTCCTCGATCATCTCCCGGCTTGAAAACGTGCCTGCGGTTCCGTCCGGCTGCAAACAGTATACCTTAAAGCCAAGCCTGTGCATCTCCAGCGCCTTATCCTGCGACAGTGGGTACATATCATCCTTCCGGTATCCATATTCGTGCATTTCCGAAAGGCCGATCTCCCGGTCAGGAAATTTGTCAATCTCATCTCTGGCTTCCTGTAATGCCCTGGTAACTGCCACAGGATCAGTGTTATACACCGCCTGTTCCAATTTATGAATCAGATAGCTCGCCAGACTTGGATCATCATATTTTTGAGCATAGGTGACAATCAGATTTTCCTCTTCTGGATTGAGCCAAAACCGGCCTTTCGCTTCCTCCACCAACTTTTGTGCCTGCCGGCCGGAAGTCATTACCACCGATTCCGTTGGATTAAATTGATGCAACCTCTCCTGTTTTTCCGGCATTTGTTGCCACCTCCATTTCTTTTGACCATCGTGTTTTCATCTCATGTGGGTATTGATCCGCGTCTTTGGGTTTGCGGCTCCCGTTCCACTCAAGGCCGCCTGCCCGCCCCTCGCAGTGGAAGCCGGCGGCTTTCAGCGACGTGCCGGGTTCACTCTCCAGGATGTAAGTAATCACTCTGCGATAGCCCATCGCCTTTGCAGCGCGACAGGATGCGCCATACAGCATACTGCAAGCATTTTTCGTCCCGTCCGTGCAGACACGATTGACTTCCAGCGTTAAACCATCATCCAAGCGCCGGCTGACCGGCCGGCCGCAGATCGCTACACCGACCAGCTTTTCTCCATCCGAAACACCAATTGAGAATTTGTGTCCCACAGATGGTTTATGATGCCGGTGAAACGCCTGGACAAAAGCATTTGCCTGACGCAGTGTGATCGGTACTAATTTCAACAAATCCATATCATCTCCCTTCACAAAAAGGACACCGCCAGAGGGATTCACAAGCTGTCTCCCTCTGGCGGTGCCGCAACGGTTTATAGTTCCTGCGCCTGCGTCTTTTTCGGTGCAGTTTTGGCTCCCTGCTCCTCCTTATGTGCCGTCTGTTTCTCGTGGAGCCTAGCGAGAACAGATCCACCCCTGGCGGGGCGATCAGGCTCGGTTACTTCTTGTGCAACCTCCGGCTGTTTCCGGGCGGGTGTCACAGTTTCCATAGCTTCCGATGTCTCATCCAGCCCAACGGCCTCGCTGCCACCGCGCTCATCCATGTTCAAAAGAGCATTGAGTTCTGCCAGCCGCGCCGACTTTTCCTCCAATTCAGCAGCCTGCGGGAAGGGCTTCTTGACTTCCTCCCTGGCCGCCGCTAGTTGGGTCTGCAAAGTCTCAAGCTTGGATTCTGCCTCCGGCAGCTTTTTCTCAATACCGGCGAGCGCATTGTTGATACGCTGGATATTGCCCAGCGGGTCTTTTCCGACCTCAATGGTATAACTGCATTGCCGCTTGACGGTGAGCATAAATGTCTGGTTGAATGTGTCATAGCTTGCCACCAAAGCGAACCCGTGATAATCACCGATTTGCCCTGCCGTATTGACGGCTTTTAAGCCGGCACAGGCCGCCAGAATCGCTGTACCCGCCTCCTTCTTGTCCGTATAGGTCTTTTCCCCAATGGTAATGACAAACTCATCTTTGTCCTGGTTGAGATACGGTTTTACGGCTTCCAGGTCAGCTTTCAGCCCGGCCACGCGCTCTTTCGTAGCAGTGATCTCCATCGGGTAGCGCTTGGCAATGTCCGATTCCAGACGGTAAATCTGACTGGTGTGGTTAGCTTTGAGCAGCTTTAGCTTGCTCACCTGGATGTCCAAGTCCATCTTCTCCTTGATGTACGGATTGCCTGTTGCCAGCGCCTTGATTTCCGCGTAGGAAAGCGCCGTATCGTCCACATCTTCCGCAGAACGCACAGGGGATTTGGATGTCATGATCTGGCTGATGAACTTCTGCTTATTCTCCAAAAGCTGCCACATGTACGCATCAAACGTATTTTCGGTGACGTAACGATAAATTTTTACCTTCTTGTTCTGGTTGCCCTGACGTAAAATTCGTCCTTCCTGCTGTTCCAGGTCAGAAGGTTTCCAGGGGCAGTCCAGATGATGCAGCGCAATCAACCGATCCTGGATGTTGGTCCCGGCTCCCAGTTTCGGTGTGGAACCGAGCAGGATACGCACCTGACCGGCGCGCACCTTGGCAAACAGCTCCGCCTTTTTTGTCTCGGTCGTTGCCTCATGGATAAAAGCAACTTCTTCCCTTGGAACGCCCTTTGCCACCAGTTTATCCCGCACATCATCGTAGACATTGAAACTGCCGTCGCCTTTCGGCGTGGACAGGTCGCAGAAAATTAGCTGGGTGGCGCAGATGTCACTGGTTTCCTGCCAGATAGAAAAGGCATTTTCGACACAGTGATTCACCTTACTGTCCGGCTCATCCGGGAGAAGGTCATTCAACAGCCGCTGATCCAATGCGCATTTCCGCCCATCGTTTGTGATCTTGAGCATGTTATCGGTCCTGGGGTCAACCGAACCTGTGCGGACGGCTTCCGCCCGGTCAGCAAAGCTGGATACCATATCCTGCTGGATTTCACTGGGCTTTAAGACCACGTTGACATACTCCGCTTCCGGCACCGGCAGGTGCAGCATATCCGCCGTGCGGACATCCGCTGCCTCCTTGAATACCGAAATCAGTTCCGGGAGATTAAAAAAGCGGGCGAACCGCGTTTTTGCACGGTAGCCCGTTCCTTCCGGTGCCAGTTCAATCGCCGTCACCGTCTCCCCAAACGTAGCGGCCCAGGAATCGAAATGTCCCAGTCCCATCTTCTGGAGGGTGTCATATTGCAAATAGCGCATGATGGTGTAGAGTTCCACCATTGAGTTGCTGATAGGAGTACCGGTCGCAAAGGTAATGCCCCGGCTGCCTGTAATCTCATCCAGGTATTGGCACTTCATAAACATATCCGAGCTTTTCTGCGCGTCCGTCTGGGAGATGCCGGCCACGTTCCGCATTTTTGTGTAGAGGAACATATTTTTGTAAAAATGGCTTTCGTCCACAAACAGCCGGTCAACGCCCAGTTGCTCAAAGGTGACCACATCGTCCTTGCGCGTCTGGTCGTTCAGTTTCTGCAATCTCACCTGCAATGATTTTTTGGTCTTTTCCATCTGCTTGACGGTGAAGTTTGCCCCGGCCTTGTCCTTAGCATCCGCGATTGCCATGGTGATATCGTCAATCTGGCGTTCAATCGTGGCAATCTGCCGTTCCCTGGACAGCGGGATACGCTCAAACTGGCTGTGGCCGATGATAATGGCGTCATAGTTGCCCGTGGCGATGCGGGAGCAGAACTTTTTGCGGTTGGCCGGTTCAAAGTCCTTCTTGGTCGCCACCAGGATATTCGCGCCGGGATACAGGCGTAAAAAGTCGCTGCCCCATTGCTCTGTCAGATGGTTGGGCACCACATACAGGCATTTCTGCGCCAGGCCCAGACGCTTGCTCTCCATGCCGGCAGCGATCATCTGGAAGGTCTTGCCAGCGCCGACACAATGGGCCAGCAGGGTATTCCCGCCATACAGGATATGGGCTACTGCATTTTTCTGGTGCTGCATCAGGGTGATCTCCGGCGTCATCCCGACAAAACGGATATGCGAACCGTCGTATTCACGGGGACGGACGCTATTGAACATCCGGTTGTAGGTCTGCACCAAATCTTCCCGGCGATCCATATCCCGGAAAATCCATTCCTTGAACGCCTCCTTGATGGCGTCCTGTTTCTGCTGGGCCAGCATCGTCTCATTTTTGTTGAGCACCCGATGCTCATTCCCGTCTATATCACGCTCCGTGTCATAGATTTTGGTGTCCCGCAGGTTCAGGGCATCTTCCAACAGCCGGTAGGCATTGGCGCGGGTGGTGCCGAAGGTGGCATTGACCAGCGGATTGTTTACATCCCGGCTTTTGCCCGATACATTCCACGCGCCGGTCACATCGGAATAGGAGACGGAAATAACTCTCCCCGCCATATACCAGGGCGTCTGGAACGTCTCCTGCATGAATTCCTGGACATATTCCGGCTTGATCCAGGTTGCGCCTAGGCGCACCTCAATTTCAGACGCATCCAGGTCTTTGGGCTGTACCCGTTCCAAATAGGCCACATTGATGGCAAATTCCGGGTGATTCTCTGCAAATTGGCGGGCCACAGCCAGCTTTTCGCGGACGTTGCCGGAAAGGTATTCATCCGACATTTCCCACTGGTCGGTCAGCGGATTTTTGAAAATCACGCCTGCCAGTTCCTCGGTGATTTCGTCCTCGGTTTTCCCTGCCAACTGCGCCATAAAGGGCACATCCACCTTGGCACGTTCCCCGACGGATACCGCCAGCGCCTCGCTGGCCGTGTCCACGCTGGTCACAGCCTCTGGGCGGCGAATGGTGCGCTTTGTAAAGATGTCGGCTTTCCGCTTCAGTTTGCCCTCTTCGTCCAGAATTTCCAGGGAAGCCAGCAGGCAGTAGCTGCTGTCCTGTGAAAAGGCGCGGCGGTTTGCGTTGCTGCTGATTAGGCCATATTGCGCCGTAAAGGAATCATAGGCCCGGCTCAGTTTGTCCTGGGCGATAGTAAGTTCTGCATCGGAACAGTTTTCCATCTGCAAATTGAGCAGGTTTTGGGTCAAGTCCCTCAGTTCAATCATCCCCAGCACCCGCTCGGTTGTCGTGGCCGGCAGCTCCATCAGGTTCATACGGGAATTTTCACGGTAATACACGCGGCCGTCCACGTTGGCAAAACTGAAATTCTTCACCGCCGGATCTGCCGGTATGGACGTATCCACGCCTTCCAGCTCGGATTCATCCAGTTCTGGCTCGGTGATGGTTCCTTGAATGTGGGAGATGGCCGCTTGCAACTGGTCAGCCAGCAACGCGCCTTCAATGGGCTTTACCGTCACCTCCTGTTTGCCGTACTGGGTGTTTTCCGTTGAAAACGTACCCAAAACCATCTCCGGGTGGCTGGCAAAGTACGAGTTGACGGTATAGCCTTCCTCAGTGGTGCCCAGATGCACCCAATCCGGTTCCTCCAATGCCACGCGGTCGCGTTTCTGGAAAAACAGAATATCTGCCACCACACCGGTGTTGGCATTGCGCATAAAGGCGTTATCCGGCAGCCGGATGGCTCCCAGAAGGTCGGCCCGCGCCGCCAGGTAACGGCGGACGGAATCGTTCTGCTTGTCCATTGTGCCGGAGGATGTGATGACTGCCACCACGCCGCCAGGGCACACCAGGTCAAGGCTGCGGGCAATAAAGTAATCATGGATCAGGAAATTGTAGCGATCATATCGCTTATCCAGCACCTTGTAATCGCCAAAGGGCACGTTGCCAATCGCACAGTCAAAAAAACTGTCCGGGAACTCCATCGTCTCAAAGCCCTGGACGGCGATCTGGTTTTTCTGGTACAGCTGCCGGGCAATCCGGCCGGAAATGCTGTCCAGCTCCACGCCATACATTTTCAGCCCTTCCATGCTCTGCGGCACCAGCCCCATAAAGTTGCCGATCCCGCAGGCCGGTTCCAGCACATTGCCGGTACGCAGCCCCATCTGTTCCAGTGCGGCATACATCGCCTTAATCACGGTGGGAGAGGTATAAAAGGCGTTGAGGGTAGAGCCTCTGGCATCACGGTATTCTTCCGGGTTCAACGCCGCTTTTACCTCGGCATACTCCTTCGCCCAACTGGCGTTGTCCGGGTCAAATGTCTGGGAGATGCCGCCCCAGCCGACAAAGCGGGACAGCACTTCCTGTTCTTCCGCCGTGGCAAGCCGACCCTCGGCCTCCAGTGTTTTCAGCAGATGGATAGCGTCCATGTTGGCGCGGAACTTGGCTTTCGGGCCGCCCACGCCCAGATCATCGTCGGTGATGTGAAAATTGCGCTTTTCCTGAATCACAGCCGTTTGAGCGGGTGCCGCCGGTTCTTCCGTTGCCTCGTCGGTTTGGGTAAACGGCTCCAGCGGCAGGCGGTTTTCTTTCCGTACAGCGTTGATTTCTTCCGGTGTCATAACGTGGCCGGTCAGGGGAAGCATCATCCCATCATAGGCGACGCGCTCATTTTTGCGTACCCGCTCCTCTATATCTGCGATCAGTTGCATCTGTTCCACAGAAAAGTCTGGGTTCAGCATGGGCAGAAGGTTCAGATTCTTCTGGCCAGCCGCATAGATCACGTCCATCTGTTCGCCGGAGAAATCCTCATAGGCATACCGGGATTGCTGGATCGCAATGAATACCTGTTCCTCCGTGGCAAAATCAAACTGGGGTTCTTCCTGCTCATAGAGTGCGCGGACAAACTCGACCGGTTCCTCCCGGAATAACGGATACCGCGCCTCTCTGGCCATCGTCATATCCTGCAAACTGACCTTGCCCCGTTCAAAATTCACCGCATCCACCCGGAACTCCCTGCCGTCAATATGTACTGTCGCATCAATGGGCAGATAATCTTTCCCTCTCAGATATTTGATCTGAAGGTGGGTACCGTCCTTCTGTTCGCCATACAGGCAGACATTTTCGCCTTTACTCCAGAGCTGACGGGAATAATACACCCACTGGTTGGCGGGGAAACCCGTCACCATGACATGGCCGCCCTGTTCCAGTGGTTTTTCCAGAAGTTTGCTGTCGAGAATCCCGGACACCTGTTTGGCATCTTCGCCCAGGAACAGGTAATGCCCATCCAGTTCAAAGCCTACCAGGGAATTGGGGTATTTTTCCTTAACGGCGTTGTACTCGTCTTGGGTTTGCAGCAGCATTGGCTCCAAAGGCTGCGTTTCCCGTTCCGTCTTTTGCTCCTGCACCTCCACTTCCTGCGCATCAGGGCGATGGGCCTGAAGGGCTTGCCGGGCATCTTCCAGAGAATCAAACGGGCCTGCCGTAGCGGCTCCCATTCCCAGTTCCTCATCAAAGCCATAATGGTTGTAGAATTTCCCATTGGGGTACCGGATGATGGCAATTTCTTCGGTATAGCCGTCCTGCATGGCCGTGGTAGAATGGTAACGGGCCACAACGCCATTTTGCACGGGTTCTTCTTGCCCATCACCGGCACTTACCGCCACCTGTGCTTCGGACGATGCCGGGGCATGGGCGGGCGTTTCCTCCTTGTCGCTTGCCGGCTCACTGCTGTCCATAAAGTCAAACAGGGAAAGCTGCCGGCCGGAAATGCTGTTCAAATCCGGTTCTTTTTTCGGCTCCGGGAAGATGGTAAAGGTGCCGTCCACATACTGATGCACCTGGGCCAGAATCTCGGCCCGTTCCTCGTAGCGGTCAAAATCCAGAGGCAGCGCTGCCAGTGCCTGATCCATTGCGGTCAACAGTGCTTCCGTCTTATCGGCATCAGTAAGCGTTTCCGGCAGTTCTTTTCTCGCTTCTTCGTGGAAAAAGGTATCGGTGAAAGGGCGGTCAACTTCTTGTGGAAGCCCACTGTAAAATTGCAGGATGCGGTTTGTCATCCCTTCCCGCTCATATGCCGGCATCCGCGTATAATCGCCCGGCTTTAAGTATTCCTTCTGCTGAATCAACTGATCTACCCGAAGCGCCGCCTTCGGCCATTTCAGAAAGGTTTGCGCATAGGGTGCGGTATAGCTTCCCCGCGCCAGCGCAATCCCCTTTGTCCCGTAATCCGCATGGGAATCATCTGCTCCGGCCAGCGCGTGGCTGCTCCCGCCTTCCCCATACTGGTAGCGGAGGAAGTCGGCCTTTTCCTGATCCGTGTGCACACCGATAAAGTACGCATAAACCGTCAAACGTCCATCCGAATAAGGCCCGCCCCGCGTCAGGAAGGCGTCCACTTCATCTTCGGTGATAAAGCGGTCATGCTCTTGCCAGGCAAATCCATCCCGCGCCTGATACGGCACAGCCTCGCGGGCGAACTTTTGAAACTGCTGCAACACGCGATCCGGCGCATAATGGCGGAACCGGATCAGGAACGCATCTTCGGCGTAGGCAGACGCCAATCGTTCCAGACGCTGGTTCAGGTCTGCCACATACTCGGGGGAATCCAAATGTTGAGCCAGGCGCTCCGTCACTTCGGGGAATCCGCCTTGAAATACGGATAAATCATCAAAGAATCGTTCCACCACGCCATCGGCCAGATCACGTTCCATATAGATTAAGACCTCGGCGTGTTCCTTGAGTGCGTTGCCCCGCGCTGCGTCCAGCACCACCTGGGGTGCATACTCGCCTTGAGCGAGCAGTTGCCCAATCCGGGCGCTCACATCCGACCAAGAGAGAAACGCCTTCTCCGAGATTTTGTCCTTCACGGTATGACCGGCGGCGATCTGCATCCCCAGTTCATCCCACCAGACCGCATAGTCCCGTCCGTCGATGGAAAAGCCCTTGCCTCCAACGCCGTATTCACGCTTCACAAACTCCGCGGATTCCTCCGTCGTCGGGTCGGTCATAAAGTTATAAATCAGCCGGAGCTGGCTTCTGTCCCGATTGCCGCCACTGCGTAATACTTCGTCCACCACGGCTGCGGGAATGCCAATCTCCCCCGCATACAGCGCCGCCTGCCGTTCCTCAATGACGCGGCGCTGTCTCTCCACCGTCGGCAATTCAGGCAAAGATAAAGCAGAGGCGATTTCTTCCTCTGCTTCACTCAAATCCTGTTCGGTTGTCTCAGGAATCAGTTGTACACCAATTCCGTCAGTATGGTCTCCTCGGCCATCGCCTGCAGGCTGTTCATGTGCGCCGTCCAGGCCAGTTGATCCTTCTCCTTGTCCGGGGCCGGGTACTGTTTCAGCAGCCCCGCCATCAGCACGTCCATCCGATCCTCGGCGGCCTTCTCGATCTCCAGCAGGTGCCGGTTCAGTTTGCCTGTCAACAGCATACTCTGATACCAGTTCTGCTTGTTCTCCTTCAGATACGTCCTGCGCAGCATCCCGTACTTGCCCAGTTGCACCGGCTCCTCCTGTACGGCCAGGTTCGGAAACAGATACTCTCCCTTGCGATGATACGTCAGTTCCATGCTCATATCCTCCTTCAGTTGGTTGTGTTTGTGGCTCTTCGCTTTCGTGCTTTAATGCGCTAAATCTTTCATTTACAGTATACAAGCTGTCCACGGATTTTTCAAGCTGCTGCGCCAAATTTTCCTGTTCGATCCGGCGCATCTCCCGGCCAATATCCCGCAGAACCGGCTCGGACAGGCTGCTGGTGGCGTTTCCCAGAAAGGTCAGAACCGAAAGCCGGTTGAAATCCGTCACCGGGATAAAGTCGGATTCCTCCAGTTCCTCCATCGGCTCAAGGCCGCAGCGGCGGCACAACGTATAGTAGATGCTGTATTCCAGCATATTGCGGAATTCGACCCGAATGTTATCTTCATCCAGTTCCTCCAGGAATGTACCGCCTTTTTCATAGGCCAGTCCTTCCATCGCTTCTTCCAGGTTTTCTTCACTCACCTGCCTGGCAATCGCCATCAGGGCCAGTGGCAGGGTATCTGCCGATTCGTCCAGGCCATAGGCGTCTGCCAGGTGGGAAAGAATGGCGTCATGGTGCGTTTCCCGCATTTCCCACAGGTAGGGGTCTCTTGCCCCTTTGACCGGATGGGTATCGGAAATGTCAAAGACATACCGAAGCCGCAGCCTTGGTCCGGTATCGTCCAACAGCGCAATGCCCTTAGCGCCGCGGTTGACCCAGCGGTTCATCTTGCTGTTCCACAGTTCCAACTCCGCACAGGCGGTTGCACCGGGGCGCTGGGCGTGGATCAGAAGATTTTCCTGGAACGAGTACCGGTACAGCCTTGCGGCGGTATCCAGATACCCCATCCAGTCGCGGGGCGACCGGCTGACTTCCTGGGCGTGGGATTCAGCCAACGCCTGAATGGATTGTATTTGTGCCATAGTTGCCTCCTGTCTTATGCAAAAAAGAAATCCCGGCAGGCCATCCTACCGCCCACCGGGAGTATGCAAGGTTACTTCTTTTGGCCCGCCGCTTTTCCTTTCTTGCTGGAGTAGGGTTTCGGGAACGAAAGAGAAAATGCGGGCCGGCCGTTTTCCATCTGCATGACCAGATCAGCGGCGAAGGTAGCATTTTTCTTGGCCGAATAGAGGTCAGTGACATGGGTTTTGCCGGTTTTCAGCAGATCGGCCGCCATCTTTTTGTCGATGGTCTTTTTCATGTTGGCGAGGAAACGATTCTCCTTCCAGAGCGCAAAGCGGCAGGATTTGTCGGAGCAGTAGAAGTTTTTCACGCTCTCATACACCGGCTTGCCGCAGAGTGGGCAGTTGCCAACACTGACCCGCGCATCAAACCGCTGGCGTTCCGCTTCCGGGATGGCGTCGCATCCTTCCAGCACCTTTGCCACCAGTTTGCAGATGTCTTGCAGGAAAGCGTCCGCCGGCATTTTCCCGCGCTCCACACCAAGAAGCCGGTTCTCCCATTCAGCGGTCAGCGCCGCCGATTTCAGATAGTCCGGGATCACGGAGATCATCTCCATGCCATCTTTAGTGGGAACGATCTGTTTGCCTTTCCGGGCTGCGTAGCCGGAATGTACCAGCTTTTCGATGATGTTGGCCCGCGTAGCAGGCGTACCCAGACCCTTCTTCTCGGTGTCGGCGTCAAACTCTTTGTTGCCGGCTGTCTCCATAGCCGAGAGCAGAGTATCTTCGGTGTATGCCTTGGGCGGAGAGGTGAAGTGCCGGCTCTTACCGGCCTGTACCGATGCAAGTTCCATACCCTCGGTCAGAGAAGCGGGAATTTTCGCGTTCTCTTTATTTTCCCCTACCTTATTATAATAGGTACGGAACGCATCCTCGATGGCCTGATACCCAGGCTCCAACACAATCTTGCCTTTGGCCTTAAACGTAGTTTCCGCACACAGCACTTCGACATCCGTCTCCTCATAGATGCAGTCGGGTAAAACTGCCTGGGCGAGCCGCTGGCACACCAGATAGAAGATATTTTTCTGTTTTTCGGCCAGTTGGGAAAGGTCAGCCCGTACCGCCTCCTGGGTCGGCAAAATCGCGTGGTGGTCGGTCACCTTGGCATTGTCCACCAGACAGCTGACTCGCGCCCCGTCAGGTGCATTGGAGAGAAAGGGCAAAACTTCCGGCAGATCAGCAAGCAGCGTCTGAACTGTACTTGCCATATCCTCCGTGATATACTGGCTGTCTGTCCGGGGGTAGGTCACGAGTTTACCCTCATACAGTTCCTGAAGGGCGTCCAGCGTTTCCTGGGCCGTGTAGCCAAAATAGCGGTTTGCCTCCCTTTGCAGGGTGGTCAGGTCATAGAGCCGGGGCGGTTTGGCTGTTTTCTTTGTTTTCTCCAGTTTGGTCACAGTGGCCGGTTTGCCCTGGCAGATCTGCACAAGGTTTTCCGCATCGGCTTCTTCCTTGATTATGTCCGAAGCGACCGTCAGCCCGTCACCGCTCAGCGATACCTTATAATAGGGTTCCTGCACAAAACCGTCGATTTTATGCTGGCGTTCCACCAGCATAGCCAGGGTCGGAGTCTGCACCCGCCCGATCACCAGACGTTTAAAGTATTTGGTGGTATAGGCCCGTGTGGCATTCATTCCCACCAGCCAATCAGCGCGGGCGCGGCACTCCGCCGCCTGGAAGAGATTGTCATAGGCACGACTGTCCTTCAGGTGTGCAAACCCTTCCCGAATCGCTGCATCCTCCATGCTGGAAATCCAAAGCCGTTTGACAGGGGCTTTACTCCCTGCCAGGGTATATACCCTGCGGAAGATGGATTCACCCTCGCGCCCGGCATCGCAGGCATTGACGATGTATTCGAGATCAGGCCGGTTCATCAGGATGGAAAGCACCTCAAACTGTTCTTTTTTCGCTTCTGCCACCGCAAGATGCCAGGTTTTCGGGATGATGGGCAAATCCTCATAGTGCCAACGCTCATACTTTTTGTCATAGACCTGGGGTTCCACATATTCTGCCAGGTGGCCCAGGCACCAACTGACCAGATACCCGTTGCCCTCAAAATAGCCCTTTTTACGGTTGGCCGCGCCAATCACTTTGGACAGGCTGCCCGATACGCTGGGCTTTTCCGCGATCACTAAAATCATAGTCTCATCCTCCTAAAATGGAAGGAGGGCAGCCCAAAAGCGGGCCGCCCTCCAGGTGTTTACGCTGTGTTACTGGGTTTCGTCCGAACCGGCGTCCTCGTCTTCATCGGTGTCTGCTGGTTCGTCCTCGTTGATGGTTTCCAGGCCGTCGCTGATCTCCATGTTCTCGCTCTCGGAATTGTCCTGCTCGTGCTGGGGTTTATAAATCTTAAAGTAGAAATATGCCCCCACACCGGCCACGGCGGTCAGCATGATAACGATGAGAAAAACCGGCATTCCATTGGACGCGGGTTCTTCCACTTCTTCCGGCTGCTCTGTCGGGACCGGTTCCGGCGTGGGCGTAGGTTCCTCCAGCACCACGCCGGCCTGCGCGGGTTCTTCCTGTTCACTTTCTTCGATGAAATCCTGAAGGTCAAACTCATCGATCATCGAGAGCATATACACGTTTTCCGTGTTCTGGCTGCGGTCAATGACCAGGAAAAAGGTATTACCGTTGGCCGTTGTCACGGTCAGGAAATCCTTGGTGGGATCATCGGTAATATCGTCCAGGATTTCCCCGTTGCCGGGAACCGAAAACGGGGTGCCCTCCGGCGTCGTTTCCTCGATCACCGGCTCCGGCGTAGGGGTCGGTTCCGGCTCCGCATAGGCAAACGCCGTCACCGGGAAAAGCGTCAGCGCCATACACAGGGTGGTCAGCAGCGTCAGCAGTTTCTTCTTTTTCATGGTTTCATTCCTCACTTTCCGACGCCTCGTCCGGCGTCTGCTTGTCAAGGCCGGTTTCTTCTCCATCGAAATCCGGCAAGATTTCGGGTGTATCCCCCTCATGCTGCGCATCGGAAAGGCCGGCAGGTTCCACCGGCCGCAGCTCCACCGTGCCGTTCTGAATACTGTCCAGCAAGCGGAGCAAATCCCAGCCTTTCACGTTCATGCTGCGGATGCTGCGGACAATCTCGGCGTCCTCGTCTGCCTTCTGGGACTGCCGCACCGCCTCCAGATGCGCTTTCAGTTCCGCCATTTTCTTTTCCGTTTTCTCAATATCCTCGAGATAACGGCTCAATTTTTTGCTCATATCATCGTCACTCCTTTACTCATTGAATTCTGCCGTAGGCAAGGAAATGGCTCTGCCAGTAGGAAGTTTGAACGCTTGTGTACTGCACCGGATCTCCACAATGAATCATCATCCCGTTGCCCACATAGATGCCCACATGGGATGCGCCGGTTGTGTTGTAGGTACCCTGGAAAAAGATCAGGTCGCCCGGCTTTGCTTCCTCTGGCGAGACATACGCGCAATGGGAGCGCAGGCCATTAGCCGTTGTCCGCCCCACATTCCATCCGTTGCCGCAGTTATTGATGACCCAACACACAAAACCAGAACAGTCAAAACTGGTGGAGGGCGAACTGCCGCCCCAGACATAAGGAAATCCAAGATACTTTTCCGCTTCGGCAATCATCCGAGCAAAGCTCTCATCCGTCAGGGCTTCTGCTGGAATTTCATAACCGAACCCGCCTTCGTCTCCCGTATAGGTTGGCAGCGTGGCCGTATCGAACAGATAATTTCTGTTGCCATAGGTCGTATTATATAAGGTATAGCGGCCGGACTGGTCGGCGTCCATATTGCCGCGGGCGACGGAATCAAACCCGTGGTTGATCAGGGTAATGTTTAAAATGCGGTATTCATACTCCTCCTCTGTCTCTTCCCCCGTCTCCGGATCAGTCACGGTGCGGGTGCGGATTTCAATGACCTCATCGACAATCAGCTCATATTGCTGGGTGAACAGGCTCTCCACCTCACCGGCCACCTGGGCATAGGTAAATTCCTCATACTTGGCCGTCAGATAGGAAATCAGTTGATACGGGTTGTGCGAGATTTCATCAATCTGATAGTTGTACTCATCGTAACCGGGATGGGTCGATTCCATGTTGTTGATCTGCTCGTTGAGTTCTTCTTCTAGCGCCAAATACGCATTTTCAGCGGCATAGATGTCCGCATCCTGGCTGGGATAGGTGGAAGAAATGAAGGTGTTCTGCGTCCCCTGCATCATGGCGGTACAACTCGACAGGATGGCACCGAAAATCAGCACAAACAGCGCAATGATGCCGGCCCCAATAAAAATGCCTTTGTTTTTGCGGAAGAAGGTCTGAATGGTCGCCTTGGCCTTACTTCCCGCTGTCTGCGTAGCTTTTGCGGCAGCACCGGCCGCCGTTTTTCCATTTCTGGCGGCGGCGTAGGCTTCCTTATACCGTTTTTTCTGCCAAAAGCGGTTCAGGATGGATGTCTTACCCTGTGCATCCTTCGCTGCATTCTTTGCTGTGGCTGCCTGCGCCGCTTTTTCGCCGGTGGCGGCAGCCGATTCCGTAGGGGTAAAATGCAGCCGTTTATCCTTCCTGGCAGAGTTAATTTCTTTGTGTCGTTTTGACTTTTGATCCTTACGATGTTGACTGACCCGGTTCACCACCTTATGGATGCCGCTCTCGCCTAGAATCTCGGCCTTGTGCGCGCCCTCCACCGCGCTGTTTTCCCGCTCAACACTGTGAACTTTGGTGTGGACGTAGCCAGCCACCGAACCGGCGACAGCAGAAGCAGCCTTGCGGCCAATACCCATGCCAGCACCGCGAACCATCCCGTTTTCCTCATCGTCGAAGGATAAGCGGCTGGACTTTTTCTTGGCTGACCCTGGCGTTTCCTGGGATTCAGACTGGTTTGTCCGCTTTCCTCTTTGCGAGTTTGGGTGTTCCCGATTGCCCCCATCCCTTTTTACCTTTTGCTGGCTAGTATCTTCATTGGGAGACGAATCTGAAGCATCACGATTTGGTGCGCCATGCTTTTGCTGGGATTCCAGGGTAACGCGCTGTCCTCTTGCCTTTGGCCTGAAATCCCCGCCGACATCAGCACCGGGTTCATCTGTCAGATGGTGGGTATCCTGGTGAAATGCGGTTTTATATGGGTTTTCGTCTATACGGTGCTTGGGTTTGGGCGCATCGTCTGGCGTTGCACTGTCCGGCGGTGGAATATCCGCAGTTTTTGATTCAGGTTGCTTCACCTCCGATTCTTGCGCAGCACCATCAGATTCAGCAGCCTTTGTTTCCGGCTCATGAGTAGCTTGGGTTGTGGAATTTCCTGCGTCCTGCACTTTGGGGGAAGATTCCTCACCCGCATTGGAGGGGTTGTCCTGAGCAGGCTTGACATCATCCTGCTTCGCACCCTCATCGTGGTATTTGCGGTATCCATCCTGTACCTGCTTTTTCCTGCGGTTATGCCGCATTTCAGCCGCCGTCTGCAAAGCAGCCCGGCCTGTGGAACTTCCCCGAACCTCTGCCATTCTGGCAGAATGTTCTGTTAGCCGACCCGTATGATTGCCCTGGCCCAGATCGGACTGGTCAATTGGTTCATTGCCATCCGGCTCCTGCGAATCCTGACTGTAAACCGCCTTGGGTTGTTCGGTATCAACATCTTGTACAGCGGGAATGGCAGCGGGGGTAATCGCCTGATTTTGTACCGTTTCCGCTTCTATCTGCATGAAGCCATCTGGCACTTGAGTTTGCTGCATCTGCGATGGGGGCAGGGCGGTACGATCGGCATTTTCAGCGCCCACGGTTATGCCGCCATCAATCGCTGAATGCGGTTGACCAGCATCAACTCTGAATGGAACAGAATCCCTTTTTGTAAAATTGGTTGCGTTCTGCTTCCTTCCAGCGGTTTCCATCACAGCATTTGCGGTGCCTTCACGATAAAGCTGGGCGCGGGCGTGATTTACAGACGTTGGCTGGTCATCTCGTCCGAGAATTTCATGAGTTGAACGTCCAAAGTCATCACCCGGTGGCACGGGAGACAAACGCGCCTCATTCTGAACCGTGTCCACTACAGGCTGACCGGTATCTTGCCGCATTTGATATGTGGTGCCACCCGGCTGTGCGTAACCCGCTTCATCCTGGGTATGCGGATGAGATGGCTGCCTTTTGCTTGGCTGGGCGTGGGTCTGCCCACTGTCCGACATGGGCCTTACTGGGGCATTTGCGACATCCCGCACAAGTGGGGCATCCTGTGCGCGGCTGCTGATCCGCTTGCGCTCGCCACTATGCAGGTTTTCTTCCGTTAAGCCGTCACGGGTCATTTTCTGGACACGCTTATCTTGCGCTTCATAGCGTTTTCCTGGCATTATTTCTCACCTCCTCGCCGCCGGCTTCCTCTTACGCTTCCGGCAGCGAATACCGCTGCCATTTTTCCAGGATTGCATCCGCTTCCCGAAGCAGTTCGCCGCCACGGTTCAGCGCCAGTTTCTGGCATACCCGTCTGTCGGCAAGGGAAACCAGAACACTGTACAGTCCGTCCACCAGAGACGCCATGCAGAGCAGATCGTCCACCATCTGACCGAAAACTTTTTCGTCATCCCCCTCCAGTGTGGGGATCGGGATTTTTTCAGGCTGGCTCGCCCGTTCCGTATCGAACGGTTCAGTGTGATGTGCCGCTGCATACAGTTGAGCCAGGGCTTCTTCCAGCCGGGCGTCGGATTCATCATTGGACATACGGGCTGCGCACACACAGGGCTTCCGGTTTTTATTGCCCGGCAGGGGTCTCGGCTTTTTATTTTTGCTCATCGTGTAATAACCTCCTAAACTTTTTTGAAAAAGCCTCCCATCGGCCTGCGAATACAGGATTCCGGGAGGCCGACAACTGATTTTTCCGCCCAATCCTATAGGAACATTCCCATCAAGAAATACAGGCGGATTGTAAACAGGGTAATAGAGAAAACGAGAATCAACTCCATCACCCGGCACCTTACATTGGTATCCGTACTGACACCTCCTACTCTTTGGATTCGGCCATCTGCCTTGCGGCGACGTCCTCTGGACGGGTGGACATGATCGCATAGAGTTTGAGCGTCTTATCGAAGTGATCTTTGAACGGGATGATGGTATTGCCGTAGAACAGAAGCCCCTCACCCGCACCGCTGTTGGTCACATAGGAGAGCTGGTACGGGCTGATATTCAACTGCTTGGCGAGAACCTGCCGGTCACCGGCCGCCTGGTTGAGCATCAGGATAAAATCGCTGTTTTCCATGATGTTCTCAATTTCTCGGCTGGCCAGCAAATCTTTGATGTTCTGGGTGATGCCGGTCGGAATCCCGCCCCATTTACGGAACCGCTTCCAGATTTCCACCGAGTAAGCCGCCGTCTGCTCCTCTTTCAGCAAAAGGTGGAATTCGTCGATGTAATACCGCGTGGCTCTGTGCTCCGAACGGTTGATGGTCACACGGTTCCACACCTGATCCTGGATTATGAGCATTCCCAGTTTTTTCAACTGTTTGCCCAGCTCCTTGATGTCATAGCAGACAATCCGGTTGTCCAGCTTCACGTTGGTCTGGTGGTTGAATACCTTCAGCGAACCATTGACGTAGATTTCCAGCGCTGTGGCAATCCGCTGTGCCTGCGGTTCCTTCTGGCTGCGCAGGCAGGCATACAGATCACCAAGCACCGGCATATTCTCCGGCACCGGGTTTTCAAAGTATTTCTGGTACACCAGCGGCAGGCAGCGGTCAATGACCGATTTTTCCTCCGCTTCAATCCCATTGCGCGACCCCATAATCAGCTCGCACAGAGACAGGATGAAGTCAGACTTCACACCCAGCGGGTTATCATCATCCGAATAGTCCATATTGATGTCCATCGGATTGATATAGTCGTGGCTGGTGGCAGAAATATGGATAACTTGTCCGCCCAACGCATGAACCAGCGGGAAATATTCCCCTTCCGGGTCTCCGATGATAATATCGTCCTGCGTTACGAAAAACGCATTGGTTATTTCCCGCTTTGCCGCGAAGGATTTGCCGGAGCCGGGTGTTCCGAGAATCAGGCCGTTGGGATTCTTCAATTTTTTGCGGTCCACCATGATGATGTTGTTGGACAGGGCGTTCAGGCCATAGTAGAGCGATTCGCCGCCCATGAACAGTTCCTGGGTGGTGAACGGAACAAAAATGGCCGCGGCCGTGGTGGTCAGCGCCCGCCTGATCGGGATGTGGTTGAACCCCAGCGGCAGGCTGCTCATCAGGCCATCTTCCTGCATATAGTCCAGCCGGCGCAGCGCGCAGTTATACTTCTGCGCAATACCTGCCACCTGGAACACAGCGTTATCGAGCTCCTGCCGGGTCTTGGCCGTATTCAGAAACAGCACCGTGACTAAGAACATCCGCTCATTGCGGGACTGAAGATCATCCAGCAGTTTCTTGGCATCACCGCCATAGGTAGCCAGGTCGGACGGAATAATTTCCATATCGTACCCGGAGCGGACGGCTTTCTTCTGTTCCTCGATCTTCATGCGGTTGATGTCGGTCACTTTGCTCTTAATCAGCTTGATTGCCTTCAACTGATCCAGGGATTGAACGTGCATGGTGACGATCAGGTTTTTATCAATATCCAGAAATTCGGCCAGCATTTTGTCGGTGAGTTCCGGGGCCAGAATCTGAAGATAGGATACTGCGCCATAGGTATCGCCCATCATGAAGTCCTTGCCGGATTTGAACAGGAAACTCGTGGGCGCGATGTAATCCTTTGTCCCCAGACCGGTTTTCAAAACCTGGTCGTAGGTGAAGGTAAACGGCGTTTCGGTTTCCGGGTTCAACGTCTCATACAAGACTTTCAGCCGTTCCACCCCGTTCAAGGGATAAGCGGTCACGCCCAGAACTTTGAAGTTGTTCAGAATATCCGTCTCGATGCGCTCCAGTTTCGGTCTTGCCATTGCCAGGCTATCCGCTTCAATGGAAAATATGATATACTTGGATTTAAGCAGACCATTATTTCCTTTTGCCAACTGGTTGTGCAGCATCTGGGCATATTCCATGCGGACATCATCAAAAGCGTCATTCTGCGGTTCGATCTGGATGACCTTCTCATACTCCCTCATGCTGTTTTTCTGGTTGATAAAGGACAGTTGGAAATGGATGCTGCTGTCAAAGTAATTGAGAAAATCGCACCAGTTTTCAAAGATGGCGCTCTTATCGTCATTCTGGGCCAACTGATAGTTGATGTCGTAAAAGCGGATGGTCTTGGAATAGACATGGTCGGCCACTCGGCAGATACCGTCCTTGCCCATTTCCTTATAGGCAATGGAATCCTGGACGGAAATCCGCTTTGCCTTGCCTTTCAGCGGAAACCGAACGCTTTTTTCATCTGCCTTTACCGGTTTAACGGGGCGGGACTTTTTCTTTTTTACCACGGTGCAGCCCTCCTTTCGTTTGCAGCTTTTTCTCCTCTTTCAAATACGGATAAGCCGCCTCCTCATACAGATTGGCCGTCTCATACCGGCGAATGGCCGGGCGCTGGAACCGAACCCGGAGAAAGTTCTGAAGAATCTTCTCCATGTGCATCCCGTCCTTCTCGTACATGGCAAAGAGAAATTCCGGCAGCATGAGCAGCACCATCCCGGTGGCTGCGCCGCTGGTTCCGATGGTGTCCCGCGTCAGGAAATAAAACGGCAGCCCCAGCGCAGCACCAATCACAATGCAGATGATCTGGCGCAGCGTCAGGTTAAAGGCCACCTTATTTTTGACCCTTGCCAGGTCTTTGGGGACTGTTACATAGGCCATAATCAATTTGGGTAACAGCGGACGTTTTTTGCCGGGAATGAGCCGCCCCTGTAACCCGCTCCTTTCCTTTGAGTTTTTCCCGTCTAGTGGGTGTTGAAAATTTGCTTACTGAGCGATCCGGTTTTCAGAAGGCTGAAACACAGGATGATGGTATAGGCCGCAACCCCAAACAGGGCCGAGTGAACATTGTCGGTCAGCTCAATGGAGGCGACCAGCGCGGCATAGATCCCCACGCAGACCATCATCAGGAACGCCTGAAACGCCAGGGCAAAAAGGCCCCGGAAATAGTTGGTTCCCATCTGTCCCCATTCCCGGTTGGACATGGTGGCAAATGGAATGGGTGCAACCGAAGTGTAAAGGTAAATCTCAATCATACGCCCGAACATGATCACCATGATGAGGACGGACATGACCTTCATACAGAAGCTGAGGATAAAGGTTTCCAGCATCAAGACAAACAGTTCGCCCAGTTCCATCGATTCCATCGTGGTGCTGATGGTGGACGTGAAGGACGAAATATCAATGGTCGTGCTGCCGCTGATTGTCCCTGCGGCACTGTTGACCACGCTTTGCCCTACGTCAAAGACAGCCATCGTGATTGTCCAGGTATTGCTGACAAGAAACACCGCGACCCACATTTTGAAGAAATACTTGAAAAACATCCAGGTATCCACATCGTGCAGGTTGTTCCGTTCCGTCAGCATGGAAATCAATTCATAGCACAGGACCATCGTAATGATGATCCCGGCTATGGGTACGATCACCGAATTGGACAGGCTTTGTACCATGTTGTATATGCTGCTGTTCCACCCTTGTGGTGTCATTCCCACCTGCGTGGCAATTTCGCCGGTCTTTTCATTGACATCGGTGAACATGGTGGTCAGGTTGGAAGTCACCATACCCGTCAGGAGATCCCGCATCCATTCTTCGATTGCATCAAAAATGCTATCGAACATGGACTGTCCCCCTTACATCATCAGAACAGGCTGCCCAGAAGCGGGATCAACTGGGTGCCGATGAGGATCACACCACCGCCGGCCATGAGCTGTTTCATGCCCTGGCTCTTCGCGCCGGGGTTGTCATTGCCGTAACCTTCCATCAGGTTGATAACGCCCCACACGCCGAGGCCGGCACCGATGGCGACCACCAGGGTCTGGAGAATCGTGACAGCAGAGCTAAAGAATTCCATAATTTGTTTATCGGAACATAAGGTCGGGGATGAGATCTTCAGTTATTCATCGCACAAAACCAGCATTTCCGCTTGTTTGCCAAGCGGCCCCGCGTTCCGATTTCCCCTTTCTTTATTTTTTATTGGTGGTGTTCTGGTTTTGTGTTTGCAGAGTATGCAGGCGGTGCCCGCGCCGGATAGATAGTAGTCATATCTTCCTCCTGCTCAAAAGAAAAGACCGCCTGGTAAGCAGACGGTCAGATGGATGAAGATTTTTCAGTTGTCGGCAAACCGGGTGAGATTGCGAAAAGCCGCAAGTTCCCTGTCAGGTTTCATACAGCAGGGACAGCCAGGGATTCTTTCATACTGCGCTGGCAACAGTCCTGCCGATTGCAGGCGCGTTATGATCTGCCTCTCCGAGGCTGCCCCCAGCATACGAATCCGGCACAAACCGGCTTCGTACTGGGACAGGATCACCAGATCGCGGATTGCGCGAACGCCGGCGCGGTCCAGTGTGTGCAAAACCTTGACAGGCAAATCCAATGCGCCGGCTTCCAGCCGATAGAGATGGACTCCTTCCATGCTCAAATGCTGGCAATAAAGCCGTTCCGCCTGTGCGGCCTGCTCTGTGAGGGCGTTTGTCCTGGCCGCAAAGCCGTCTGCCACATAGAGAAGCAGTTCCTTCACCTGGCATTTCTTGACCGCATGGCGAATAATCTGCCGGATGCGGTTCTCGTTGACATGGTGTTGGTCAGCCAGCGCTTTCATGGAAGCGCCTTCGCGGTAATGCTTGTCCAGGACAAAGCGTTCCCGCTCGGTGAGCTGATCCAGCAGATTGGCCAACCCTGCCTGCTGGTCTGCGATAAGCGTGGCATAATCCATCGCTGTGCCGCAGATTTCATTTAATCTGATTGCCGATAACAAATTTACCGGATACGGACGTTTCATCGCGAAGTTCCTCCTTTTCACTGCCGTCAACCGGCAGAATCCAGATCAGTCTGTGTCACCTCCACGTCAAAGACTTCAAATTCTTCCTCCACGCCCATCCGCAGCGTGTGTTTCAGATACTGTTCCACGTCAAAGGCGTTTTTCTTGTCATAATCGGACAATTCCCTGTATCGTTTATGCTGTGTGATGTCGTACTTATTGCTCAGGAAAGGCCGGACGCCGCGCAGTTGCAGGATGCACTTGTTTCCATCCATAACCGAAAGTTCATCTCGACTCATCAGCTCTTTCCCGGTTTTTTGATAATTCATGCCATACGACTGGCTTTGCCCGCGGGTATCCGATGTGTTGAGCAAATCTATGGTTTCCTTGCCCAGCGTCTCGCTGATTTCCTTCAGGGTCGAGCTTTCCTTGCCGCCCAAAAACAACATGGTGTCGCAGTTGCCGGTGATGGTTTCCGCGGCGTCCTTATAGATCGTCTTGAGCTGGCTCTGAGACTGCAAAATAATAGAAGCCGATATTTCACGGCTTCGGATGGTGGCAATCAACTTATCAAATTTCGGGATTGAGCCAATATTGGCAAACTCATCGAGCAGGAGCCGGACATGGTACGGAAGCCGGCCGCCGTGCTCATCATCCGCCTTATCACACAGAAGGTTGAAAAGCTGGGTGTACATGATGGCGACCACAAAATTGAAGGTATCGTCCGTATCGCTGATAATGACGAACATCGCTGTTCGTCGCTCCCCCAGCATATCCAGCTCCAATTCATCGTAGGACATCAGGTCACGCAGTTCCTGGATATCAAATGGGGCCAACCTGGCACCGCAGGAAATCAGGATGGATTTCGCCGTCTTGCCGGCAGCCAGTTTATATTTCTTATACTGCCTGACAGCAAAATGCTCCGGGTTGTCTGCCTCCAATTCCTCAAACAACTCATCTACAGCATTTTTGAACGATTCATCATCCTCACGGGTTTCAGACGCATTGATGAATTCCAGCAGCGTGGAGAAGTTCTGCTCCTCCTCCGGGGCCTCATACCAAATATAGCCGATGAGCGCCGTATACAGCAGCCGCTCTGCCTTGATCCAGAAATCCTCGGAAGATTTTTCACCCTCCCCCTTGGTGTTGGCAATGATGGTGTTGACCAGTTTGAGAATATCCTTCTCACTGCGGATATAGTGGAAGGGGTTATAGTGCATGGATTTACGGAAGTTGATGGTATTCAGGACTTTTACCACATACCCCTCATTGACCAGCATTTTCCCGCACTCGATGATGATGGTGCCTTTCGGGTCCGTGACCACATAGGACACGTTTTTCGGCATCTGCATCAAATTCGGCTTCACATAGAAGCGCGTCTTGCCGGAACCGGAACCACCGATCACAATCACGTTTTTGTTCCTGGCGTATTTCGGATTCTTCGGGCGGCTGCTCATGGTCAGTCGTTCCGTCTGGGTCAGGATAATGTTATTCTCAAACACTGGGTCAATGTACGGCTCAATGTCCTTCGGCCCGCCCCATCGGGCGGAGCCGTATTCCTCACCGGGACGGTATTTTTTGGCGTTTTTATGCCGGAAGTAAAGGATCGCATAAAATGCGGCTGCGGCGATCACGCCGGCTCCCATGTCCATCAGGTGGATACTGGGTAGCGGGTTTTGGAACGCCAGGCCAAAGTTCTGAAGCAGAACCATCAGCCGGGTAATAGCAGAATCCCCTGTACAGTGACGGTACAGCCATGCGCTTTTGTCGATCAGATAGAACACAATCGCAAATGGGATAAGTTTGGGAAGCAGCTTTTTGACCTGAACGCCCTGTAACTTTTCCCGGACAGCGGATGCCAGTTTCTGCCCCCAGGCGCTGCCCCCGGTCTGGTTGGAGGGTGCTTTTTTACGCGGCTTGCGAGCCGGCATAGCCCCCCGCCTGATTTTCCTGCTCATCGTTCCTGTCCCCTCTCTTTCTTGTGAGATTTTTCGCGTTCACGGTGCTTCGCGACGCGGTCTTTGGCAATCTGAAGTTTCTTGCGGATGGACATCTTCGGCTTTTTCTCCTTTTCCGCCGAGATGCCCGCATACTCCTTAAAGGCAGCGGTCATAACATCCACATCCCTGGCGCGGAAAAAGACCAGATACCGGGGCGGGGATGTGGAACTGTCTTTTTTCAGGCTGTAGTCAATGCCGTATTTTCGGGCCACGCGCTCAAAGGATTTGATATTGTTGTCCGTAATCTCAATGTTGGTAAGCTGACTTCCCTCCTTCATCATCTGTTTCAGGCTCTGCTTGCCCCGCCGGGTGACCGAGCTGCACCGTCTGATCGACGATTTCTGCTGATTCATTTCCGAAACCAGCTTTTTAAGCACCGCCTTCAGAACGCCCTCTGTCACCTTTGCCCCCTTGATACAAAGAGAGATGGTTTTTTCCGTGGTTTCCTCCTGCATTTGGTTTATCACCTCCTCGTTCCGGGAATTTTTCCTGTTCACCTGAATAAAAGCTGCAAACTCATGATATGACCTTGACTACTATTCCTCTTTTCTGCCGTAGAGATCATGGTTGACGAGGGCACTGTAATAACTGCTAATGGTAAAGGACGCATTGTAAAGGGTTGCCAGTAGATAACGCTTGATGTTTTTGACCTTTGTGGTGTTTGATTTGAGGCTGTCTAAAACGTACTCAATATGGTCGCTTGTCAATTTCATCAAGCGGCTTTTTACCACTTCGGCAGGCTTGTCCTCGCCGCAGACATGAAGATACTGTCGCTTGGAGCAGACCGTCTCCACAAGCAGCTCCAGAATTTCGTTGAGCACCTCTCCATCATATGGGTGGTTGGCCAACAGAACATCAAACTCCAACTGATCCAAAAAATAATCCCGATACTGTTTGTACTCATCCAATCCATCATATCCATCGTCGCTTTCCGGCGGATAGATAGGATTGATCTTGTTAAACTCAGTATTATTTATCTCAGTCTTATTAGAGTGTCGTCCTGACACGTCTAGAGATGTCGTTTTAACACTTTTAGAAGTGTCATTTTGACACTTCTGGAAATGTCGGTTCTGGAGCAGTGTTGAAAAGTTCTTCACATAAATGCGTGTCGGTTTGCCCTGTCCCTGGCGTTTGCGCTCAATCAGGCCATATTCACTGTCCAGTTCATTGAGCAGTTTCACCGCCTTTTTGTTGCCACAGTTCAAATCTTCCATAATGCTGTCCACCGTGTAGTAGATAAACACACGGTTTTCCTCGTCCACCCATCCATTCCTGGCCGAAAGGGCAAGCCTGTCCAGCATCAGGCCATACAAGAGTTTGGCTTCCAGGGAGATTTCACATAACGCAGGCTCCGTGAAGAAAGCCTTGGGGATACGGTAAAATGCGAACTGTTCTGCCCCTGCGCTATAGAAATAGGGCAAATCCGGCAGTTTTCTTGAACGGCCCATTTTATCACCCATAATCCATGCTACTCATAATCCTGGCCCTCCTCTTTTCTGTCCTGCATGATCCGTTTCATCTGACAGTCGGCCAGCGTTGCAGCGCGGGCACAACAAAATATGACCAGCACCAACAGCAGAACTGCCAGGCTGATCATCCATTTCAGCATATCGCTCACATCCCTTCCTTGAATTTTGTGTCATAGCAGTTTCCGGCAAATGCTCCCGCCGGAATGACAACGGCACATTCATATGGCGGGACCGGCAAAACGAGCCAACCCCGCCACATGGTATCTACTGTTGTCAGTAGTTTGAATTGAGTGGTTGCCTGTTCGCACCCCAGACCCGTTCCTATCCCGATTTCCGCGATGTATTTTCCTGACAAGACACGCAGAATGCATATTCAGTGCCAGGTATCTATCTGGGCAGGCTATTCAATTTTCAAGGTACTGTGAAGGGAGTGGCTTAACGCCTTTCCCTTCACTTCTCGGATTCTTTAATGGAGTTTTTCAAGCTATCTGCGTCAGATAAATTTGAAAACTTGCAAAAGAGCTTTTAGACGCCTATATCCGCTGCCAAATGAAAAAAAAGCCGCCTGCAAGTGATGATTTCACTCACAGGCGGCAGACTGGATAAAGGAATATCAGGCTTTCTGCATCCCGTACTTTTCACTGATGTAGCTAGTCAGACAGTCCTCAAGCGAGCATTTCCCGGCAAACGAACAGGTAACAGTAAAACCGTGATCCAGGTATCGGTAGGGATTGCCGATCTGGCTGAGATAGGATTTGACTCGTTCCTCATAGGGCAGGCCCGGATCGACCTGGATGTTGCTGATGTCCACCAGTTTTTCAACATCCGAAGGCTTCATGTTGTTAGTCATCCTCCTCACCCCACTTCCTGGCGCAGTGGTTATAGACCCCACGCGGGATGCCAACTGCGTTGATTCCTTCTCTCCGGCGCACACGGGTGATGGCTTTTTTAATCATGTCGCTGACCGCCTGGTAGGAAACGCCAAGTTCGGACGCGATGTCCTTCGTGCCCCTTTGCTCGATAAAATAGAGGATGATTACATGCCGCTGCTTCGGCGTCATGTGACCCAGGAACTTCTTAACCTGCCTCACATCCTCCCGCTCGATCAGGTCAGTCAGACCGTCCCAGGTGAAATCACCCATATTGCTGCAACGGTCAGCATACAGGCCATCCAGCGAAATCTGGTGGTGACGCTGTTTCCTTTCATAGTTGGCATTCAGGCGATCTTCTGCTTCCAGATACAGGCGGATATACCAGTTTTCGTTCTCGAAAACATCTTGAGCCACAGTTTCTTCATTTTCTTCCAATGCACCCCAGTATGTATAGCCGCCACAGTCATGGAGCCGGAACACGGTTGATTCCCGACCTCTGCGGCAAGCCACATACCCGTTCTGATAAACCGTGATCAGCATATCCGAAATCATCTCCCGGACAAGGATTCTTGCATCGGATTCCTCCAACTGCCGGATGCCTGGCACAGTCGCTTTCTTGTTGGGCACATTCTCTACCATAGACTTCAAATTTTTCAGTGTAAGCATACGAGACCTTCCTTTCACGGGCGGCCCGATGCTTACGTTGATCGCAAACGAAGAAAGGCAGCAAGAATGATCTCAGGCGCGCCCGTTTTTTTTAACGGGAGCCTAAGAACTCCTCTTGCTGCCTTATGCCAGCGATGCTTTCCTCTACATAAAGAGGCTCACTGTTTGTATTTGTAAACTAACTTGTCCGATTTTGCTCCAAACGGAGCCTTAAATCATCATGGGAACCATCCCCTTTCATGTCTCAGATGTTTTCTGTTGATTTTACAAGCTGCTTCAAAGTATTTCTGCGATTTTTTGTTAGTCTTATTTATATAATATGTTTTAGTGTCGAAATATATCTCATTTAGTCTATGTTGGTCAACAGGATCATAAGTCACAATAATTTTCACGATAATGTCTGTGTCCACATATTCTTAACTACCATACCATTTTCAAATATCAGTTGATATTTTCTTGGTAATTCGCTATACTTAAAATATTGAAATATATTTTAGGAGGGTGACCCTATGCCTCGTCCGAAAGGTTCTAAGAACAAAAAGAATGCTCCTGTCTCAAGTGTAGATTATGAAGCTCAGATCGCGGAAAAGATGTCAGCTAAGGCGGACATTGAACAGCAGATTGAAGCTAAAACAGAAGAGCTCACTACGCTGAAATCTGATCTGAAAGCACTCAAGGCCCAGGCAAAATCTTTGGATAAAGACATTGATAAGCTGCAAGCTGCCAAAGCTGCACAAGAAGCTGCTGAAGCTGAGGCAGCCCAAAAAGCAGAATTAGAAGATGTCCTCAAAAAGCTCATGGCCGATGGCATGAGCGCCCAGGAAATTTTGGATAAGCTCCAGTAAATATTTTTGCTGGTATAATTGTTTTGCATTATTTTCTCTTTGTATTTATAGTTTACCAAGAACCCCTTTCTGGGTCAGCGCCATAGCCGACGTCACTTATCATTGATTAGCGTTGCAAATAGCGTTGACAAGACTTTGTGATTCGTTATCCACGAATATTTAGAGCAATAAAAATAGCAGTAATACAGTTGATCTTTTGCTTGACGCTCTGTATTACTGCTATTTTTGTTTTTACGTTTTGCAATGTAATCTACTTTTTTCTCCTTCCATTCTGTACAGAAAGCAATGCGGTAAGGATTGAATCAATCGCATTTTCTGCATTAATACGGGTGTCGCCCTCCAACTGACGGAGTCGAAGCACAAAATCTTTTTCCTTAGATGTGAGTTGATGCAAGTCTTCGTCACTTGTGACCGACTTTCCACATAATGCTGCAACTGTTGTATCCAATGCATCGGCCAACCGCTGCAACGTATCTTTTCTGGGCAGATGTTCACCTTTTTCATAACCATAAATCGCCCTGGGTGACGTTTCCGCTCGTATACCCAGTTCCAACTGGGATAAATTCAATTCCTCCCTTCTCTGCTTTATTCTAGAACCAATTTCACTTGCTTTGTTCCCAGCGGTCCCGCCAGCCATGCGATCACCTCCCCCCGTGCAGCGATCAGCTTATGAAGGCCCATCCCCCTTCCTTTTCACTAGAAACAATAAACGACCAGATACAAAGGATTTCGCTTCCAATATATCTGGCCGTTGTGCAGCTCTAAAATATATATTCTTATTGGTATTTTTACTTGCCGCCTTAAGACCTTGCTGTCGTGTATTTTGTATATTACGGTGAAAATGTACCCCTGTTCCGGAGGAACGGATACCGGAAGTCCGGAGCTATGATACCGTGAGTCCGGAACAGGAATACCGCATTTAATTAATTGTCACCCGCGAGTTTACTCGCTTAGTGCGGGATCTAATCCATACACCTCCCGCATGGATCTGTAATTCGCAGGATCTGTCGGGATGATGTTGATCTTATATGCATCATGCTTGATGCGATCCAGGATCGCTTCCGAAAGGGGACTGTCATCTCCACCAAGCTGATCATACCAGCCATTGGAATCATACTGTGAACAGAAGATGGTAGAGGATCTCCTGCGTCTCCGATGGAGAAGTTCCAGAATGTCATGCTGTTCGGATTCAGTTGGTTTTAACAGGAGCCATTCATCAATGATCAGCAGAACCGGATTGGCATATTTCCCCTGGACTTTCTTGTATGTGCCATCGTTACGTGCCATCTCCAGCTCCAGGAGCAGATCCGGAAGCCGAACATATTTTGTTTTGTAACGCTGCTTGCAGGCTTCCATCCCGAATGCACATGCCAGATAGGTCTTGCCGCTCCCGGTTGCGCCTGTGATAAAGAGATTCCTGTGCTCTGTGATATATTCACATGTTGCAAGCCTTTCGATCAATGCACGGTTCAGCTTGCGGCCGGAAGTATAGTTGATATCACCAATGTATGCATCTGGCTGATCAAATCCGGCATTTCGGATCAGGCGTTTCAGACTGTTGCTCTTGCGGTTGCTGTGTTCAATATCTACCAGCATCCCGAAGCGGTCCTCAAAAGAGAGCTCCTTCATCTTTGGATCAGATATTTGGGTACGGAATGCATCCGACATAGCTGTCAGGCGCATTTCAATGAGCTTATCTATGGTGCTTTGTGTAGTCATAATCCCTTACCTCCTGTAGTAATCAGCGCCTCTTGTAAGCGCATGGCTGCTCTTTCCTGATTCTGTATGGCTGCCAGCTGTCTGACCTTTGTCGGATATTTCCGTCTGGTCGTTCCCAGTATCAAGGATGTTTTTAATACTCTTATAGCTGGGGGTGGCCGTAAAGGAGAGAGCTTTCCGGCAGGCGGCTTCCAGCCGGTCGACCGAATATTTGTCAGCCAGCTTCAAAAGCCCCATACAGCTGCGATAGGACTGTTGTTCTACAAGCTTGGAGGTAAGGATTGCATCAACTACCTGTTGGGTACTGGAGCCGATCCGTTCCGCCCATTTGCGGAAGCGGTCGCCGTTCCATTCCAGGTACTGCTGGTGGGAAGCCGGCATGTGCTCTGTAACCGTGCTGTATTGTCCCTTGCGGCCGTACAGACGGCAGTGGGATGCAATCCGGTTGTGGTTGTAAAAAATTTCAATGGTTTTATCTGTAACCCTCACATCAACTTTGCGCTTTATGTATTCATGCGGAACTGAGTATAGCATTCCGGCAAAGGATATGTGATAATTGAACTGAACGGTGGCTTGTTTCCATTCCGCCAGTTCGTAAGGGGTGGCAGGTAACGGTGCCAGTAATGGCAGTTCTTCGTCGCGGAAGATCTCATACCGGCTGCCCTCCTTCTTTTGGAAGGGGCGTCGGCTGAAAGCTTCCATCTTCTGACGGATTGCCCGGTTTAACTCACTGAGGGAGAAGAACTGCTCATTGCGCAGGGCTGCCGTGATCCAGGTGGAGATATTGCCTACACTGCCCTCGGCATTTGCTTTGTCGCGAGGGGCCCGGACACGGGCTGGTATGACTGCAGTTCCATAGTGTTCGGCCATTTCCTTATAGACAGCATTGATCCGCTGATCCTTCCAACTCTTGTTGTGATCCACGGCAGTGCGGCAGTTATCCGGCACAAGGATTTTGGCAACACCCCCAAAGTACTCATACATGTGGACATGTGCTGCAATCCATGAGTGCTGCTTCTCATCCATAAATGCTTCCACATATGGATACTGGCTGTAGGTCATTACTCCTACGAAAATATGGGCATCCAGAATCTCGCCGGTATCCGGGTCAATGATATGTGCCGGATCTCCGGCCCAGTCAACCTCAACCTGCTCTCCGGGCTTGCGGTTGATGTGCATGGTGGCGCGACGCTTCTGCTCGTCCTGCTGGATATAATAGCAGAATTGGGAATACATGAGCGGCTCATCACCAGCAAGGCGACATTCCTCAAGGTATTCTGTCCAAAGGAGCTTCTTGTTTACCCCGTTGCGGAGAAGTTCCTTGCGGATGTGGGCATAATCCGGCATCCGCTTGGATGTAGTGATTTTTGCTTTCTGGTTTGGAAAAAGCAATCCACAAAGGACCGGATCTGTTAGTTTTGGATCCAATGGCCATGTGAGGTTCTGTTCTCTCGCTGCCTTTAGCACCTTGTTGACAGTTGTCTTTGATGCATTGCAGCTGAGGGCAATGTCGGTTTGACTGAGACCTAATCCGGCTAACCGGATGATCTCGCGGTACTTGGTCATAAACGATGACCTCCTTCATAATGTATTTACGCATTAAAGCGCATAGATACATTATAAAGGAAAGCGGTACTCATTAACCGGAATCACGGTATCTATCAATCGGAACGGCGGTATCCGCAAAGCCGGATTTGCGGTACTGTGTCACCGGAATGGCGGTTCAGAATCGCCCGGAATACTCATGTATTTCCTTACCTCACGATACTTGCCCGCATTATACTAATCGTAAAACCACTCCTCAAAATTGCAAATAAAAACTCGTTTCAGACCAGTTGGCGTAAGCATATATGTTAACATTTCTATAAAAGTAAATGCTGTGAACAGTTCGAGCTCACAGCATTCGCCGGTACGATATATTAGTCATCTACTGTTGATCCCAGCCATCAATCCACAGCGCACCAATCTCAGTCGCACCGCTGATTTCGACACCTGATAAATATCCTTAAGCTCATCAGCGATCTTATCATAAAGTGCCAGATTATCATTCCAGCGCAGCCGTACATCAGCATTGATTCCATACGAACAAAAAATTTCACGCGCCGTATGGATAAACGTACCTTTGGGCATAAGGAGTGCCGCTGCAAGGTTGTCTGCTTGCCATTCCTCCCATTCGCTGTCTGACCATACCTTCGTGTTATTTGCTGAGCCTCCAGGATGTTCAATACGCTCCTCACGGCATACAATGGAGTGGTTATCCTCCATTTTTCTGAATTCATAGTTGCGTCCCATCGGAGTGTGATACTGCCGATGACAAATCCAGTGCGCTGCCTCATGCACTTGAGTAAACCTTTGTCTCCCGATATGACGCTCATCCTTCATAAGGCGCTCGTCCAGGAGGATGGTTCCCATCGGCATATCAATCATCATAGCATGGCCGTCATCGCCATAGACTTCATAAACGGTATCCTCAAACGCAATGGCACCCAAGATTCTTCCATCCTTCGACAACCGTGCAATTTTCATATCTAAATACAAGTGTTCCTCAACAAGGTCTTGAACATCCAGCGGCTGTGCTTTTTTCAACATCGCTGGCTGATAATTTGACAATATCATGGTTGCGATGTCATCAAAATCATTCTTATTCAAGATATACAAACCTCTTGAGTTTTGCCGATAATTCAACTGCACGTTGTCCATCCTCCTTTGCTCTTTTTTAGAGACTTTGCCTTGGTTTTGAGGGAAAAATAGCACCCCTGCTCAATCACAATCAACTTGCCAGGTTATTGTTGATATCACAAAGGGTGCCTATCTTCTTTACCATTGGTCTAGGTATGTTTACATTTCCTCGTCAGTCTGGCAGATCACTGTCCTCCTCCAGTGCCTTTAACTGCTCTGCCTCCACTTGATCCATTTGCTCAACGACAGAAAGCCAAAATGAATCAGAAAGCCCTAGTTTCTCGGCCTTTCGCAATGCAACGCGCGCATGAGGCTGTCTTCCCAAATATGGATTTATATCTCCATAGGAAAAGCCATGCGTTGCTGAGGCCAGGTCACTGAACGCCTGCTGATCATCTTCAGGAATTTGTAAAATTTCCATCAGTCGCACAAGTTTCTCTTGCGATGGCGCATACCTGTTGCCTTTTTCAATATCGCTGATATAGGCTGCTGAAACTTTTAGTTCACTAGCTAATCCGCGAAGAGACATATTCAGGGATTCCCTGCGGCTTTTCAAATATGAACCAAATGTTTTTTCATCAACGGCATTGTTCTCTACATATTCTTTTAGACTCACGATATCCTTATCCTTTCTAATCCACTTGACCGGCTGCCCGGAGATTATTGACGTGTGGACACATTGTAAACAGCCTTTGCAGCAAACCTCGAACCCCCGGATATCATAAGATGAGCCGTGGAATGGAGCAAGCGGAACTACCTTAAACCTGTGACTGAGCGAATGGTAATAAACCAATTAAATCTTGAACGTGATGTACCAGGCATTTTCTATCCGATACATTTTCATCAAGGCCGCAGGCGTATATGGTGTAAGCTGTTCTGCTGACAATTTTAGCAGATTCTTTCCTACTTGTCAATATGCGATTTATACATTCTTCATTCGACTGTAAAATCGACAGCGCAAACAATCTGTGAAAACAACAGCATAAAGCTGAGACGGAATTAAAAGTCTACATTATTTTAAAGCTTTTCTGGGTTTCCCGCATCATAAGCGTGCGTCATACAGCGGTGCTGTCAACATGAAGGAGAACTTCCATCGTGACCTTGTGCCGGGCCTGTTGCGAAGTCAGGGAGATCGGCTAGTTAAATCCACCAACGCAGAGACAGGCGAAGGGTACGTGCATTGTCAGCCATCTGCTTTCTATTTGTTTTCTCTTCTTATTCATAATCTGCAAAAATCGCCCCCCCATCTGTACGCGATTTGAGCACCACTTTCACGCACTAAAGCCCCACCTGCATCGCCGGAGTTTTAGCGACACCCTGCCGGAGAACCAGCGACACCTCATCGCTCTAAAACGACACCCCCTGTGGCACATGCAAAAGCTCTGCCAGCTAAGCCAGCCAGCAGAGCTCAGGTCAACTTTCTTCAGGAACAGGAATGCCGTTCTCTGTCAAGATGTTCTCCAACTGTCGAATCCGCTCGCGCTGTCGTTGGAGTTCTTTCTCAGCTGCGTAAAAGTATTCCATCGACTCACGCTCCATCTCGTTGTAGCAGGCCCGTTCCAGTTCTAAAACCATACATTTTTCCTCATCGCAAAGATATGGGCGGTCACACATCCTGGCCACCGCCTTCCCGAGTGGCCTTCAAGCCCTTGCGTTCCCGCATCGAGACTCGGCCATCCACCAGAACCTCATAAGCGTTGTGGATAATGCGGTCCATAATGGCTTCTGAAACGGGGCTGTCAGATTCCGGGTTGGGATCAATCCTGGTGTACCAACCCTCAGATTCGTACTGCGTGCAAAAGATCGTAGACTTGTGGCACCGCGCCTCCACAATTTCCAGCATATCATAGGATTCTTGCGGGGACAGCGGACGAATCAGCCATTCGTCCAGAATCAGCAGGTCTTTCTTCTTGTACGATTCAAGCACCTTTTTCAGTGTTCCACCACTGCGGGCAATGCTCAGTTCGTCCAGCAGCTCTGGCATACGGATGTACTGCACCTTCTTGAAACGGCGGCAGGCGGCATTGCCCAGGGCACAGGCGATGTAAGTCTTGCCGTTGCCAGAGGCTCCCTTGAGGATAATGTGGTGGCCTTCGTCAATGTACTGGCAGGTGGCAAACCGCAGCATCTGTGCCTTGTCCAGCTTTCGGTCCTCGTGGTATTCAATGCCTTCTACAGTGGCAGACGGCACGGCGAAGCGCGCGTTGCGGATAAATCTGTTCAGTTTGTTGCTCTGGCGTCGGTTCCATTCCGTATTTACCAGCAAGCCCAGGCGCTCCTCGAAGCCCAGTTCATTGAACGTGGGGTCTTTCAACTGGTTGGCGAACTCCGCTGCCATAGCGGTCATCTTCATTGCCGTGAGCATATCCATCGTTGCCTGGTTCAGCATCAGCGGTCACCTCCCTTCCGGAAGTAGGCCGCGCCGCGGGTAATGCCGTAGCTATTGGCTTTGGACTGCGACAGTTGGCTCTCGGCCTTGTCCGGCTTGTCCAGGTCATTTTTCAGAATGCTGGCAATGGTGCGCAGCGAGGGCGTGGTGCTGTACGCCAGAGTTTTGCCGCAGGCTGCCTCCAGCCGCTGTTTGCCGTACCGCTGTTCCAGTTTGGTCAGACCAGCGCAGGCCTTGTAGCCCTGCTCGGCGGCCTTACCGGACTTCAGGAAGTGTTCGGCTACCTTCTCGGTCATAGGACCGACCGACATCGCCCAGCGGCTGAACTCGTCAGCGTTGTAGGTGAGATATTTCTGGTGCTCCGGCGGCATATGCTCGCGCTTCACCAGCGGATCACGCTGCCGGGTCTGCAGCCGGCGGTGGCTGGCTACACGGCTGCCGTGGTAGAATACCTCTACCGTTGTTTTAGTCACGCGGATGTCCACGCGCTCACCAATCAAGTTATAGGGAACAGAATACTTGTTCCTGCCATCCGTAACAAGATAGTCGTTGGCGACCTTGGCAACCGACCAGACAGCCGGCTCAAACGCACTGGCAGGCAGCGGCATCATGTAGGGCTTTTCTTCTTCCAGATAGGCGCTGCGGCGGCAGCCAGCCATCTGCTTGAACGGGCGGCTGTTCAACTCATCCAGCTTTTCAGCAACTGCCTCATTCAATTCCCGCAAAGAAAAGAATTTGCGGTCGCGTAGAGCGGCCACGATCCATGTTTCGGCAAAGCGGACGGATGCCTCCGCCGGACTCTTGTGTTTGTTATCGGTAATTACCGATAACAAACATTATCGGCGAAAAAATGTTATCGGCAATCCCAGCCTGAATAAGCGCTATAATCGTATTTTCAGGCTGAGCTGCTGTTTTTGATTGCCGATAATTATTTAATCCAGTCCGCAGAAATGGAGCAGATATTCTTCTTTTCCTTTCCATTTCTTCTCCGGATAAGATACAACATTGCCGTCAGAGCCCTTTACAGGCAGTGCTTCCTGATCTACAGAGCGAAGAGCGGCGGCCATTGTCTCATTGTCTGCATGGGCGTAGATCGATGTTGAATCAATTGATGAATGCCCCAGAAAGTCCTTGATATAAGGTAGCGGTATCCCAGCTTTGAACATTGCCATTCCTATGCTATGCCGGAAAACATGACAGTGGAGTCCCTCCGGAAAAGATGGATCGACCTTGTGCAGTTCTTTTGCATAGGACGCAAGAAAAGAATTCACTGTTCTGGGAGCCATTTTCGTATGCTGACCATTATGGATCGTATAAAAAAGATAATCCTGATTATTTCTGCCTGGATGAAATTCATTAAGGTAAGCATCCAGATGTGGCAGGACTTCTGTTGGAAGAGGATTATACCGGGTCTTATTCCCTTTTCCATGGAGCCGAATCTGCACACTTGCTCCGTTGCGGATGATATCTTCCAGCCTCATATTGACCAGTTCTTCAATCCTGCCCCCGGTTTCATAAGCATGGATCATGAAGTACTGATTACGGCGTCCATTCCGTGTTGCTGTATCCGGCCAGGAGAAGATAGATTCCAGCTGTTCAGGTCTCAGGTATTCAAGCTTCGGATCTGTTTTTCCCTTGAAGCGGCGGATTAATTTCACTTTCAGATAGAGTTCTGATAACGTAGCATCTTCTTCACTGCAGTAACGTAGAAATGACTTGATTGCTGAAAGCCGGAGATTTATTGTATTGATCGATTTTGACTCGCTGTCTCTTAACCAGATGCAGAAGTCATAAACCATTTCTTTTGTAAAGCAGTAAAACCCAACTTTATCAAACGGGATTTCTTTCTGTGAGCGCAGGTATTGACGGTATTGATCCAGCGAGTCTGTATAGTTTTTAACCGTTGCCTCCGTGAACTTCCGCTGTATGATCAGATATTTATGCAAGAAGTCCCGGAGAAGTTCATAAAAGTAAAGTTCTGATTTTTTAATCTTCATGCGGCACCTCCGGTAGTATAGAAGCATTTACGGAGTACATACGCGATTCAAACTCAGAGTAGAATGGCTCAGCCAGTGTAAGATAATAATCCGTGTCTGCAAAGTTTGAGTGTCCCATAAATTCACTCAGATAAGGATATAAAGCATTCAGATCCGCATGTTCTCTAACCCATTGGTTCAGCCTGTAAACACAGTAAGAATGGCGAAAATCATGGACCCTTGGAGGATTGCCTTTGGTTACGGCTGCTTCTGGAAGCTTATCCCAGAATTCATGGAACCATTCATCCAGAGTAGATTTACTGTAATAGTCTCCAGATTGATTCGGAAAGAATGCTGTCCTGTCAGGGTATGTATCTCTGATGATACGGTCATATCGACATAGCAGATCCAGCACGTCATCGCTGACGAAAACAATACGGGCTTCCCATCCTTTGGATTCCCGGATAAAAATCTTTCCGGTAGAAAGATCGATATCATCGGTGCGTAAAAGCCTGGCTTCCGAGGCTCTAAGGCCGCAGGTATAAATAAGCCGGAAGATGACCGGTATCACATAGCAGCGTAAAGGTGAAAAATGTGATTTTTTACAGGCATCAATGGAAGTAAAGAAGGCCTTTAACTCTGCTTCTGTAAAAATATGAGCATCATACCGTATCTGTTTTCTTGGTATCCCGCTGGGAATGATATATGCGGACTTTCCAGTTCCTACAAGGTATTTGGCGAACTGGCGGACAGGAGTCACCCGTCTGAGCAAGGTGTTCTGATGCAGTACGGAACATTTCCTGATCCACGCATCACAGATTTCTTTGGACAGGGTACTGCAGTCCGGATAATCCTCTGCAATCATGGTGTCAAGATAGCCCAATACTTTTGATGAAGTATGATAAGGGTATCCAGATGCTCTTTTCTGGGAGATGAAGGCTTCAAGATCATCCCGAAGTTTACTACGAAAAACAGGATCAGACAAAGTCATCACCTTCTTCCCAGTATTTCTGCCCGACCAGGGAGAAATCAAGCGGACATTCCTTTAACATCTGTTCTTCCATTGACAGATATGGCTTGTCTGATTCTTTGGAAACATGACCAAGGGCATCTGTGATTACCTGATGCGGTATCTTGTTTAAAAGAAGTTTGTGCGTTAGCGTATACCGGCAGACATGTACTCCGCGGCTGTTCCTGTTGACGGTCTGAATTTCTGCTTTTTCAAACAGTTTGGAGCATACCATGTACATGGACTCAAGCTTTTTATAAGGCGCCTGCCTTCGCACGAAAACACATGGATTCTTTTCTGCTTCTGCAGGTCGTTCGTTCAAGATATAATCCATAATGGCATTCCCAACATCCTCAAGCAGCGGAAGGCACATGGTCACACCGGTTTTTTCCTGTTCCAGTATGATCTGATCGTTTTTCCAGTCAATCTGGCTGAAGCGGAGACAACAGATATCAATATCACGCAATCCGAGCCGGAGCCCCAGCCGCATCATTGCTTTGGTACGAAGCGGTGCCTCCTCCATTGCACGAAAAAGCTTTTTTTCGTCCAGAGCAGTTATATATGGCCTTAAATGTGTTTTTTTATATGCGGGAGTCAGTATCATTCCCGAAAAATCCATAGGGATAAAGCCGGCTGCATACAGATAAGACAGGATCTGCCGTATAATCGGGAAAACAGTTCCTCGGCTGTTCAGACAAAGTCGTTCTGACAGAAAGACCAGCAGGGATTGAATCTGCGAAGTCTGTAGTTTACGTAGGCCGCTAACGTCAGTTACTCCTGTCCCTTCGATGAAAGATCTGAATGCATAGTCATAAAGAGCAATGGTTTTCTTTTCAAAGTTCCTGGTCCGCAGAAACGTAAGATACTGCTGGCGAAGAGCTTCCAGGGTGTCATCAGAGCAGCATGTTTTCTTGGAAAGAAACAGCTTCCATTGAAAACAGCCGGTATCTGCTACTTCAAGCAGTACACAGACAGAACGGCGTCGGATTTTTCTTTTCCATTCATTCAAAGAGCCGTCCAGATGCTTTTGGGTGGTATCTTCGACAAAAGCATTACAGGATTCCCTCGTGAATACGGTGCTACGGGAAAGATAGAGAAATGTATATAACTCCCGCCATGCTTGCATGTACTGCCATCTGGTAGATGCGGAAAGATGGAGATAGGCCATTTCACTTTCAGCCCGGCGAATCAGATGCCCCATATCAATCCTGCCATCACTGATTGGAAAGGATATATTTCGGAAAACTTCCTCTGATTCACTGGAGGAAGGAAGCTTCGGCTCATTATAGAGCTTTCCTTCCGGTGTAAGAGCTTTTGTTCCGGCTTCTTTGTCTACCAGACGGACCGCATGCAAAAGCTGAAAGCGGAGATCTGGTGTCACTGCACGGGCAACATAGGCATCATATAGTTCCTGACAAGGTACTTGGATACCCAGATAATCACCATACTCGACCAGATGTTTCAGATAATTTTTCCGCGCATCGTATGTTGAGGGGGCAAGCTGCAACTTTTGCTGCTCAAGGACAGCATTTACTACTTCTTTTAACTGATTCATCTCAATGCTCCTTTCTGCCACAGGTAAATCCTGTGGTCGATATCAGGATAGCAATTGAGGGCGTAAAGAAAAACATTATCAGCAAGAATATCTCTATAGATATCGAATTATCGGCGTATTTTGAGAATCTTTCATAGAATTGCCGATAACATTTTTTCGCCGATAATCCTTCGGCTTGCGGACACGTGCCGGTACGATTGCGGTACCGTAATGCTCAGCCAGTTCCTGGTAACTGCGGTTCAGAATCACATCGTACCGGGTGTTGGACAGCGTGGCCGTTTTGCAGTTGTCAGGGATCAGCAGCCGTGCGACGCCGCCGAAGTAGTCGAATGCATGGACATGGCAGTTCAGCCAGTTCTCGGTTTTCATGTCGTCGCAGGCTTCCGCATAGGTGTAGTAGCTGCAGGGCAAAACGGCAACAAACAAATAAGCGGTACTTTGTTCCCCGGTAACCGGGTCCTGGATGGGAATGGTATCTCCGGCCCAATCTACCTGCATGGCATCTCCCGGCTTGTGCTGGATGCGCATGGTCGCTTTTGTAATGCGTGCCCAGCGGCGGTACCGCTCGCCAAACTGAGTACTCATGTACGGCCTTTTGCCCGCCTCCTGACACTTCGCGCAGTATTCTTCCCACAGCAGCGTCAGGGTCACGCCCGACCGTGCCAGTTCGCGGTGGATGTACGGATAGTCGGGCTCAGCATATTGACTGGATGCTTTGTGCCTGTTCGGAAAGAGAAGCTGTTCCAGATCGGCATTGGCAACATCGTCGGAGAGGGGCCAGGATATGCCTTGTTCCTTTGCTGCCTGCAGTACATCTCGCACCATATGTCTGGAACAGTGTGCCATTGATTCAATGGTTCGCTGCCTTCAGCAAGCAGCTTTTTTAGAACAGATTCTGCCTCTGCTTTCTTTGCTTCCTCTGCAGCCTTAGCATCTGCCTTTGCTTTCTTTTCTTCCAGAGTGGCCACTTCTTTTTCGGCCTTCCTCAAAGTAGCCTTTTTTGCTTTCAAATCAGCCTTCAAAGTGTCAATGTTGGCGGTGATGGATGCGATCTCTGCAGTCAGGGAAACGATAGATTCCTGCTTCTCTGCGATCTGGGATGCGTAATCTTTGGTGGTATGGGTTTTAGGACGGTTTTTGCTGCCTTTCGTTCTGGGCATTTTTGTTACCTCCGAATTGTTCGAATGCGATTCTGTAACATTATTTTTATTCTTCTACAATAGTTGTATATGAATAACGATTTAACAGCTCGATAATTGCTTCTTTTTGATGATCATTTGATTTCGGATTTAGAACCACCCTGGAAACAAATCCCTTAAAATTGAATGGAATTTGTAGCCCTGCTTCTTGACTGTTTTTATATATAATTGAACGAATTTCATTTTCTTCTTTAAAGTCATGCTTTTTTATTGCATGAAAAACACGTGCGGAACTCGGCAGGCCAAATCTAGCTCGTTCATCATCATGTGGGATGTAAAATGGCACATCCATATTTCCCATTTGCTCATTTTCATCAAGATAATGAACTTTATACATTCTTGCGCCATTTATCCTTGAAAGCATAAAAATTTGTCCTACAGTTGATACTATACAGACTCCGTTATCTGAAGCATATTCGTTCCACATTTTTGTATTACCAGTTTTATACGGTGTCCAACAAGTCACATATGGCACATACACATGGGATTTTAATTCATTAAGTCTCCGATAATTTTCTTCTGATTGTTGTGCCCAGCCGTCAAAAAACTCTAGCGGAATTTCCCCCTCATATTCATCATCAAACCTTGAAGCATTGCAAAAGAAGAGCGTCTGTGTAGAAAGCATAGATTCCAGCTTTGAGTAATTTATATATCTTCCGATTTCTAAATCTAACCGGGGCATATATTCATTATTAATTCTGTCTATGTCGGTTGCAAAATAAACACACATAGAGAAGCCTCCTACTCTCTTTATCCATCCTTTGCATTCTTCGCCACATTCTAATGTGTTGCCTGCCGCCCACCACGTAGAGGTGTGCAAAGTTTCGAGCAGCATAGGGAGCTACTGCTCCCAGTATATCACAATTTCATCCTGTTTTACAGACGCTTTCTTGTCTTCATTGCCACGTAATACACTAAACCGCCGATTACTCCACCTACTGTGTTGTAGAAGATGTCCGATAGCTGGAATGTACCCAAACGAAGCAATAATTGCAGCATCTCAATGCTTACCGAAAAGCAAAATGCTATCTTCCGCTTTGCCATAGGATCTTCTTCAAGCTGTTTCCAATCTTTTCTTCGAATATCCCCATCACTACTGCTGAAAACGGCACCATCATGATCACGTTTTCGATGCACTCCGTTGTCAGCTTTTGTTCGCCATTCACCGTCTCCCAGATACCCCAGCCACCCATAACATCGGACAATGGGTTCATCCACAGGTTCCGGTTTAACAGGGTTCTAAACAGGATCATCGATGTCACGAAGGTCAGTAAAAACAGCTTCCGAAAGAACACACTCTCCTTGAATTTCTGATACCATGTTACTATGGCGTTTTTCCAGCCTTTTCCTGCTGCGGTAGGCTCATATGCATACAGGTAGAAAAACATAGCCAAAAAGGAAAGCAGAAGTGAAAATCCAAACGGCTCGTAGAGAGCGGTCAGGATGTTTGTGAGGATTTTGGCTAATACTTTTATTAGGTCTTGCATCTTATTCCACTGTCACACTCTTTGCGAGGTTTCTCGGCTTATCCACATCCAGACCCTTGGCTACAGACACATAGTAACCCAGCAACTGCAGCGGGATCACTGCCAAACTACCAACGAAGTGCTCATCCACCTTTGGAACATATACCGTGAAGTTTACCTGATCTTCGATTTCATACTTACCATAAGTAGTGAGCCCCATCAGATAAGCGCCACGGCTCTTGCACTCCAACATATTGCTGATAGTCTTTTCATAGAGTTCGCTCTGGGTCAGCACGCCGATGACCAGTGTTCCCTGCTCAATCAGACTGATGGTTCCGTGCTTCAATTCGCCCGCAGCGTATGCTTCGGAATGGATGTAGCTGATTTCTTTCAGTTTCAAACTACCTTCCAAGCAGACAGCATAGTCAATGCCACGACCTACGAAGAACACATCGTGTGCATTGGCATACTTCGCAGCAAACCACTGAATGCGCTCTTTATCTTCCAAAGTTTTCTGCATCTTCTCCGGGAGAGTCAACAGTTCAGAAATATAGTAGCTGTACTGCTCCTCCGTGATTTTTCCTCTCATCTTTGCGAACTGAACAGCCAAGCAGTACATGGCCGCAAGCTGTGCGCTGTATGCCTTGGTCGTTGCAACCGAGATTTCCGGACCGGCAAGGGTGTAGAACACCTTATCTGCTTCACGGGCAATACTGCTGCCTACCACATTAACGATTGCCATCGTGGTAATGCCCTTCTCTTTTGCAAGTCGCAGTGCAGCCAGTGTATCTGCCGTCTCACCAGACTGGCTAACAACGATCGCCAGTGCCTTCTGATTGAGCGGCATCTTACGGTAGCGGAACTCAGATGCAAGTTCCACACGCACCGGGATGTCTGCCATATCTTCCAGCACATACTGAGCAGCCATGCCCACATGCCATGCAGAGCCACAGGCAACAATATAAATCTGCTCAAAGTTTTTAATTTCGTCCTCGGTGATCTCCACACTGGATAGGTCGATAGCGCCGTTCTTGATCACAGAGTTAAGGGTATCCTGAACAGCTTTCGGCTGCTCATGGATTTCTTTCATCATGAAATGCTCAAAGCCGCCTTTTTCAGCTGCTTCTGCATCCCACTTGATCTCGGTGGTCTGCTTCTCGATTTCATCACCATTCAGATCATAAAAGTGAGCCTCACCCGGAACGAGCTTTGCGAACTCAAGGTTGCCAATGTAATACACGTTGCGAGTGTATTTCAGAATTGCCGGGACATCCGAAGCCACATAGGTCTCACCATCCGCAATGCCGATGATCATCGGGCTATCCTTACGTGCCACCCAGATCTCGCCCGGATAATCCCGGAACATCAGCTCAAGAGCGTAGGAACCACGGACACGCACCATCGTCTTAGCGATGGCATCAATAGGACCGAGGTTGTACTTTTTATAATAGTAGTCCACCAGCTTGATGACCACTTCCGTATCCGTCTGACTATAGAATGTATAACCGTGCTTCAGCAGCTTTTCTTTCAGTTCGGTATAGTTCTCAATGATGCCGTTATGTACGCCAACGACCTCAGACTCCACTGTGCCGGAACCGGAACGGCTACAGTTACCGGAAACATGCGGATGTGCATTCGTCTGGCTCGGCTCACCGTGGGTTGCCCAACGGGTATGGCCAATACCACAAGTTCCTTTCAGTGCATTACCGTTATCGGTTTTCTCGATCAGATTGGACAGACGGCCTTTTGCTTTCACGACCTGTGCCAGTGCTTCTCCATCCCGGACAGCCAATCCAGCCGAGTCATATCCTCTATACTCCAGTTTAGACAGGCCATCCAGCAGGATCGGTGCTGCCTGTCGATTTCCTGTAAATCCAACGATTCCACACATAGGTTTTGCCCCTCCTATTATTCATTTTTCTATGATACTTTTCCACTTACACAAAACGACTCCGGACACTGCCAGAGTCGTCAGTGACTTTATACCTTATATCCCTTTTCGCAGATCACATTGACCACTTCATCAACATACTTCTGGCAGGTATCATGGTCAGGTGCTTCCACCATCACACGAACGACCGGCTCAGTGCCGGACTCACGAACCAGAATACGGCCAGTATCGCCCAGTGCCTCAGCAACCTTAGACACGGCTTCCTGCACAGCAGGATCATTCTGTGCAGCCTTCTTATCGGTCACACGAACATTCTCCAACACCTGCGGATAGATCTTCAGCGGTGCCGCCAACTCGCTCATCGGCTTCTTCTTAGCCAGCATGACTTCCATCATCTTCAAACTGGTTAAGATACCATCGCCGGTGCTGGCATATTTGGAGAAGATGATATGACCGCTCTGCTCACCACCGATACGACAGCCGTTCTTCGCCATGTACTCGTATACGTACTTGTCGCCCACAGCAGTCTTGGCGTAACCGATACCTTGCTCATCAAACGCTTTGTACAGACCAAAGTTGGACATGACAGTCGTAACCACAGTATTGGTCAGCAGCTTGCCACGCTCTTTCATATAGCAGCCATAGATATACAGGATATGGTCGCCAGTGATGACATTACCCTTCTCGTCTACGCACAGGCAGCGGTCGGCGTCACCATCGAAAGCAAAACCAACATCCAGACCCTTCTCCACAACAAACTTCTGCAGACCCTCAATATGCGTAGAGCCGGCATTATTGTTGATGTTTAGACCGTTCGGCTTGTTGTTTATGACATAGGTGTCAGCACCCAACGCATCGAACACAGACTTGGCGATGTTCCAGGAACTGCCGTTGGCACAGTCCAGGCCAACCTTGACACCCTTGAAGGAATAGATGCCGAGGCTGATCAGGTAGCCCATGTAGCGGTTACGACCAGAAACATAGTCCACAGTACAGCCAATATGCTCACGATGCGCAAAGGGCAGTTCCGGCCAATCCTTATCAAAGACATGGAGCTTTCCGTCAATGTAATCCTCTACCAGCAGCAGGATTTCCTCGGGCATCTTCTCGCCATAGCAGTCAATCAGCTTGATGCCGTTGTCATAGTAGGGATTGTGGCTGGCAGAAATCATAATGCCGCAGTCAAAATCATCCACACGGGCAATGTAAGCCACGGACGGGGTAGTGGTGACATGGAGCAGATAAGCATCTGCACCGGACGCCGTCAGACCAGCCACCAGACTATATTCAAACATATAGGAGCTGCGGCGCGTATCCTTACCGATAACGATACGGGCAGGCTCATGGTCATTATTGCGCTCGCGAAGAGCATTGTAGTACCAGCCTAGAAAACGACCTACCTTGTAGGCGTGGTCGGCGGTCAGAGTGATACCAGCTTCACCACGGAAGCCATCTGTTCCAAAATACTTTCCCATTTTATTTTTCCTTTCATTCAATATGGCAATTTACTCTGAGCACATTTAATCGAATCGCATATTTTCATTTATGGAAACAACCTTTTATGATGTTTTTCATTGATATGATTCCCACCTCTTCTTTGTGCATAATGCCTCACTCTTTTCTTTTGCTGATAGTTCTCTTGCATACGTCCAAGAACGACTCTTTATCAAATGCCAAATTCAAGATCACGGTAACTGCGCAGAATACGGCAAAGCACAGCACTCCGTTTTTGACCCACAAAATCAATGTGGGGGATCCCGTTGTATCCAACACCGACACGATGAGACAAGAAATCATAATCGTGCCAATAGAAAGACTCAATCTTTTAACAATATTAGAAATCGGATAGGGCATAATATATTTATTGATAAACCAGATCCAATATATCATTCTGTACAGCATACCAATAAATGTTCCGACAGCAATTCCCTCCAAACCATATTTAAAGACTAGTATAACAGAGAGAACGATGTTGATGATTGCCTCTATATAAGCACTATTGGAAGTCTCTTTGAATTTACCTGCTGCATATACAACCGATTCATAAGGCTCACGGATACAATAAATATACTCTGCCAAAATAATTATGGTTGAAAAAAATACTCTATAATAATTAGTATCTGTCACACCATGCGTATATATCAACACAAAACTAGGCAACAAATAGATACAGCATCCAAATATTATAGTCGCGATATTCGATACAACAAACTCGTAAGTTTTCATATACTTATTTGCCTGTTTATAATCGTTTACTGCAATCGCCTTTCCAATCATCGGATTAAACGCATTAGAAAATGCCTTAAAAAAGCTTTGCAGGTTTTTTACGACCAACAGATAAACCGAATAAACCGATACCGCTTTCAAGTCGCTAAAAAGCGTCAACACAACCACATCTGTATTGCTGTGGATGAAATAAGCAAAATTCTGTCCAAAGCAAGCCCATCTCTGCGCCAACGAGTCCTTGTCTGACTCCACATCTTTATGCAGTTTGTAGTGTTTTTTTACGTAATTACTGTAGGCCACGGGCTGTATTACAAACAACATCACACTGCACAGTTTCACAAAATGTAGCTCTGGAAATATCTTGACCGAAGCAACAACGGCAATGATGTTCAACAATGTAATCAATGCGTGCCAAAGTTGAACGATATACATTTTCTGATCTGCCTGCAGCAAAAGCTTGTACGTAATAGAAAAAAAGTATTGTATAAACAAAGTAAATGACAAAATCACAGTCAACGAAGCCACATAAAGCCACGAAAAACTCGATTTGATAACAATAGGATACACACATGCCAATACGATGGTGTAAACCACAAATATAGATGCAATCTGTCTGAAGAAGTTCTCGGCCGCTTTCAATATGCTGCTTATTTTTCTATCATCTTTCTTTGCAAGTGGTCCATATAAAGCTGTAAGAACTACGCTGCCAATTCCACCTTCAACCAATGAAATATAATTCAAAAACTGCGTTATTGACGATACCAGTCCATTCGCTTCTGAGCCAAAGGTGCTTAAAATCAATCGTGGAACGATAAATCCACTTATAAATGTCATCAACTGACATAGCATAGTGCAGCCTACATTTAGCATTACTTTTTTCTTCATTCAATTATCTCCATTTGAAACCTTTCATTAAATATCCTACTTTTTAACTCATCCTTCATTTTCAATTCTCGATTTTCTCTTGTATTTAGGAATTTTCTTAAAATTAACGGATGAAGTGAATTTAAAATTGAATTCACTTCATCCATCAATTCTACATGTGCCTATAAAATCAATTTCGTTCCTTTATAGAATACATTTTACTAATTGAGAGTATCTATTCTTTCGAGTTAAAATGATACTGTCTCAATACAGTCATTTCCACGCAAACATCAAATAGAAGTATATCCTTTTTCCAAAATGTCTGCAATTCTTTCACAAGCATGGCCATCTCCATACGGATTGGCAGCATGTGCCATCTTTGCATATTCTTCTTCATTATCGAGCAGTTTTGTAAACCACTCATATATTTTTTCCTCACTGGTCCCAACTAATTTCAATGTTCCAGCATCAACGCCTTCCGGACGCTCCGTAGTATCTCTCATAACAAGAACCGGTTTTCCGTAGGAAGGGCATTCCTCTTGGATTCCACCAGAATCTGTCAGGCACAAAAAGCATCTAGCTTCAAAATTATGACAATCGAATACCTCAATGGGATCAATGATATGGATTTGGTTACAATCTCCCAGTTCTTCATCGGCAGCTTTTCGGACGATCGGATTCATATGGATCGGATAAATAGCTTTTACATCCGGATGTTCATTTAAAACCCGCCGAATCGCTCTGAACATATTGTGCATCGGCTGGCCAAGATTTTCTCTTCTATGCGCAGTAATAAAAATCATCCTACTGTCGCCTACCCAATCCAATTCCGGATGATGGTAATCCGCAATTACTGTATGCTGCATGGCGTCAATCACGGTATTCCCCGTCACATAAATAGATGTTGCATCTTTTCCCTCGTCCAACAAATGCTTTTTTGCCAGTTCAGTGGGAGCAAAATTATACTTACTGATAATTCCGACTGCCTGACGATTGAATTCTTCTGGATACGGGCTGTAAATATTGTAGGTACGCAAACCGGCCTCTACATGTCCGACCGGAATTTGCAAATAGAAGCAAGCCAATGCTGTTACAAAGGTCGTCGTGGTATCACCATGAACCAAAACGATATCAGGTTTCACATTCTCTAAAACCGCTTTGATTTTTTCCAAAATACCAGTCGTAATGTCAAACAATGTTTGACCCTGTTTCATAATTGCCAAATCATAATCTGGAACAACATTAAAAGTTTCCAGCACCTGATCCAACATCTGCCGGTGTTGACCTGTAACACAAACGATAGTTTCTAAGGTTTCTCTTTTTTTCAGTTCATTTACCAACGGACACATTTTTATTGCTTCTGGTCTTGTACCAAAAACTAACATCACCTTTTTTTTCATACAATTACTCCTTTTTTTATTTATTGCTTTTTTGTGAATTTTGGACAAAATATACAATGCTCAAATAAAATGGCATACACCACATTCGTTGTGCATCAAAAATATTAAGTAAAATACAGGATAGTATCATATACACAACAAGACATTTTTTTAAGCAATCATCTCCACCTTCAATCTTCCTAATTCTATGAGAAGCAAATGTTCTTTTTATTGAATCAAAAAACAATTTTCCGTATAATAGAAACGATAAGATCCCAAATGTAAAAATTCCACCCAAAATTCCAAGATCTTCCAGCCAGAATCTATCTGTATCGGATCTTCTTAAAATACTAAATGCCTTATTAGTATATGCTGATAAGAATCCTACTCCTAAAATGGCATCCTTTTCTTTAATCAAGCTCCAATAATGATCGATCGTTAGTAATCTTGCTGCTGTAGAACCTCCGTCCATACCATTAAGAGAAAACAAATTCAGAAGATAATCTAAGCCTCCAAAAAGGACAAACGCAATAATAATAAAAGAAATCGCCATCAGTTTGATGTTCTTTTTTCTGTTGGAATCTGTTGAGCAATAATATCCATATGCCGTTAAAATAATCGTTACTATTATCTGAAACCTATATTGCGTCACAAAGATCAAGTATACGTATAAGAACGCCAAAACAAGCCAATACAGCAACTGTTTTTTCACAAAACAATAGTAAAGAGTCACACATAATACAATGCCAAATAGTGCTCCTGTATCCATTCGCATAATGCCGTTTCGTGTCCATCCCTCAGAGTACTGGAATAACAAACCCGAAAAAACTGTCATTCCCTTGAAATTATACAAATACCATATAATAAATTTAATTCCAAGAAGAAACATCGAAGTCCAACATATTGTTTTTGTGAATTTATACATATCGTCATCCATAGTAAAAATATAGACGATTGGATATGAATAGCAAACATAAAAATACTTTCTGGTGATTATTAATAGCTGTACAATGTTATATCCGTACGCAATCCCCGAGTAAATCATTTCTATTAAAATAATCACTAGGTAAATCATCAAATATTTTGATAATGCTTTGCACTGCATTCTTAAATCTATATTTGTGCGAGTCTTATTTTTCACGTATAGTGCTAATAAAATGCCTATCGCTGCAATTGAAATCTCATAGGCAAAAGAGCTTCCTGGCAACGTAATTATTTTATCAAACCCTAATGTATATAATGTCACTGCACAAATAATCACTTTGAACAATTGTGAGACCTTAACTTTTCCCATATCTATTTTCTCCTATCCAATGAATAACCACCGGACAACATCAGCCTCCTTCAATATTTCAATCATTTACTATTGAGTTTACAATATAATCCAAATCAGCACTATCAAAAAAAGTTTTTGAGTTTTTAACCATTTCATCATGGTTGGCATCCACGTATCGAATTGCATCTATAATGGTTTCCGGCTTCAAGTCTTTACAGCAAACACCGATATTATACTTTTCAAACGGTTCTCTTAATCCCAATACATCTGTACCTATCATCGGAATATTACAGCCTGCATATTCGTAAATTTTATTTGGTGCACAATACAACGCATTCAGAATTGTAAAGCCACTGCCTTCGATTTTCCCTGGCTTATAAGGAACCAGCGCAATATCCGCATATTTTAAAAACTCCAAATGTTTCGGCGGATTGAAAAATCCCATATATTTTAAGGAAGAATAACTATCGCACAGCTTCTTAAATTCTTCTGCGCCATCTCCTCTGAACTTGCCGAACAAATACAGGCAATAGTCCTCTTTTACTCTTTCGACAGCTTCTGCAAAGGATTGCAAATCTCTATCTGCACTGATAACGCCCAGATAAATGATTTTTTTACGTTTTTCCCTTTTCATCTCCTCAATTACAGGAAGCATATCCTCTTGTACTTCGCCACTCTTGAGATAGTACGGTTTATTAGGCAAAACATAGGGGAGCTTTTCCAAGTTCCAGCCGACTTTTTGTATATATGCTCTATTTTCTTCTGGAACAACAATTTTCCATGCCTCTTGTGCATAATGCTTAATATTAAATTTTAAAAATTTTGCGCCTCGGAACATCGGATATGTATCTGTCAATTCCATTAGCTGCATTACATGTCTGTCACTATATTCTAGCAGTTCTTTTCCCAAAGTTCTTACAACGCTCGGATTAACAGTCCACACGATATCTCCATCCATAGTATCTTTCAGCGCCGCTCGATATCCTTTGGTTTTTACGCCTCTTTTCTTCAAGCGCAAAAATATGTTACTGTTTTTGACCGCCTTTATTTCTGTATACGAAAATTGTTTATTTTCTTGAATTATTGCTGGAAGATCCCGAACACCCTCAGCCACCAAATGCACTTTATAGTCATTGTTCAAAAGGCATTCTATCAAATTGATTGTTGGCGGATACAACATAACATTTTCATAAATAAAAATTCTTATCGTATTTTTTTTCTTATCAAACATTGCAATACCTCTCATATACTTTAAACTGTTTTCCGCTTTTATTGCAAATTGAAAAGCTGATAATATCCCTCAATTTCTTTTTCATTTCCATACTCATGCTGAGATAGGTATTCCGAATACTGATGAGGATCTTTCAATATTTTTAGGATACCATCAGCAATTTCCTTGCCATTCATTCCTACAATAACGCCTTCATCCTTGTTGATCTGATCATATACCGTAGGATAATTTGTTGTAACAATCGGGCAGCACAAAATTTTTCCTTCATCTAAAACCACGGATTTTCCCTCAAAGCGAGATGTCTGAACTAACACATCTGCGTTTTTCATGTATGCGTAGGGATTTTCCCGTGCCCCTATAAATTCAAAACAGTCTTGCACTCCCATTTCTTCTCGTTTTTTTTCTAATTCTTCCTTTAAACTTCCGATTCCTAAAACAACCCAATGAAATTTCACTTTGGATTTTTTCAATTCCAAAGCCGCATCCAGTGCAAATTCAAATCCTTTTTGCGCGTTCAGTCTTCCAATTGATACGATATTCAACATATCTCTTTTAAATTCAGGCGGATAAAATTCTTTTGCCAAGCTTCTTATAACCTGAGAAGATGTCAGGTTAGGTAAAACCACAAATTTTTCTGCGATGCTCGGGAAGTTTTCCTTCAGGTCTTTGGCACACAAATCAGATATCGTTACCACCTTGTCTACTTTTTCAAAATACTCAAGGTCCATTTCTTTAAAATGCCCAAGCTGGGAATATTCATTATGCACCCATGTAATCTTCTTTGCAGCCTTTACTTTATCTACAAGGAAATATGTTTGTTCGCGCTGCATATAAGCGATTGCCACATCGTATTCTTTTGTGAGTTCTGGTACAATTTTTTTGTAAAAATGCTTCCACCTGTATTGGCGACTTTTCGCAACAGAGTTTGTTTTTTTACGAGAGATAAAAGTTCCTATCATATGAACAGCCGAAAGATATGGATGTTTCAACGCCTCTGCTTTGTTATTATCATACAGTGTATATAATTTATTGCAATTCGAGATGATATTCACCGCTTTGGGAACTTGCTTTAAGAACATTCCCTCATTCTGAAACAGCAGCAGATCCACATTATACCGATCATAGTCCAGCAACTGTAATAAGTTTACCAGACTTCTCTCAGCTCCACCATTTCTTAGGCTGCTCATTACAAATAAAACGTTTCTTTTTTCCATTACTCCTGCTCTTACCTCCTCATTCTTCTTTTATTTCGTTGGCAAGGTAATCCAAGAGCCAAATTTTTTATCCCATTCTGCCGGTTCAAAACGTTCAAATCCACTCCAATGGAAAAATGTAATTTCTCCAAAATACACTTTGCCATTGATGTCGTAAAAGTCAATACGCGCCTCTGGCAATCCTTTTGACAGTATCTCCGCGTACTTTTTCATTTCCTCTAAACCTTTAGGACGCTTGATTTTTTTCCACTCCTTGGAATTGGGATGGCCATTTGTAAAAGGCAAATGGTTGAAATCCATATCAAAAAAGTCAAATTTTGTTTCCTCGTTTGGATTGGTACGATCTGATGCAATAAACATCGCTTTTGCTTCTCCATTAAAAGCAAAAATTTTATAATCTTTCAGTTCATACCCAGATTCATCAACCATGTACTCTTCCGCGATAATTCTACGCTTTACGTTTTTATACGGCCACTCTCTATTCTGCATATAGTAGTCATTTTTCAGGCTTTTTTCTATTTTCTTTTTTGCTGCAGCCAAATCAAGTTTTGATTTATCCGCACAAATAACCAATCCACCTGAATCGTGTGTGCATTTTAATACAAACTGATCAGGCAACTGAGCAAAGTCAATATCATCAAAATGATCCCATACTCCCAAGGTTTTAATGATATGCTCTTCTCCAATTTTGGAAGCCACATATTTCTTTACTTCATACTTGTCTACCATCATAGTGTATTCTGGTTTACGATCATACAATTTCAACCATTGAAGCTTCTCGCTATATGTTTTAGGATTATCCAAATCCAATGGATATCCAAAGACATTCTTAAACTGCATCTTCAAGAAATCTTCATCGCTCATATTCTTGAAAAAGCCGCGCTGTGCCAAAATAATCGTTCTTTTTTTAGGACTTTTAAGCACACCAATTGCTTTTTTCACAATATTACTCATAATTATCCTCTCCGCTCACTCGATAAGTAAGCTCTCTCCATTTTTGACAAATAACTTCCCTACTTAAGCGTACCGTTGACCTTTCAGCTTCTTCTCCCATTGAACTCCGCAATTTTTCATTTTCTATTAGTGCTATAATTTTCTCAGCCATTTGATTAATATTTCCGATTTGCACTAGAAAGCCGTTTTTCCCGTCATTAATCAGCTCAGATGGACCACATTCGCATTTTGTTGAAACGCAAGGTAAGCCTGCGTGCATAGCTTCGCAAAGCACATTAGGAAATCCCTCATAAAAAGATGACAGTACAAAGATTTTTGCTTTTTTCATTTCAAGAAAAGGAGTATGTGTTACACCGCACAATCTAATGTTTGTAGTCAAATTTTCTCTTTCAATTAAACCTTGCAATTCATCTTTTCGATTACCCTGTCCATAAATCTTTAGTTTCCAATCAGGATATAGCGCTGCTACTTTTTTATAAGCCTTAATCAATGTCACAAAATCTTTCTGTTTTTCTAGCCGTCCAACCGAAATGACTGTATTTTCTTTTTCTATATTCTGTCCCTTACACTGCGCTGCCATCTCATCAAAATCCAACGGATTTTCCAGAACCACAATTTTCTTTTGTAAATACTGTGGATAGAAGGACTTCATTTCATTTGTCTGCACGCAAACAACATCAGCAAATCGATACAAAAAACATGTTATATCAAAAACATATTTAGGATATTTCCGTAGCAAATTGTTTCTATCGCAGACTATAATCTTGGTTTTTGAAAAAATCCCTGCCAGAATCAACATAAAATTGCATCTGCTCAAAAATGAAATTGCAACAGAAGATTTTCTGGTTTGAAGATATTTCTTAGTAGCATGATAATCGCAGAGCCATTCTATCAGCTTACTTTTATTCGTAAAATTATACTTATTTAGTTTTACATTTGAAGCAACATTATAAAACTGAGGACGCTTTTCATAAGATGTTATACTAACATCCATGTCATGTTCTGCAAAATTTGCTGCCAAATTTGTCAACACATGTTCCGCACCTCCGCTAGAAAGGCTGCTTATGTAGAAATCTACTTTCATACTTTTTCCCCACTACTGCATTCTCGTTCTCTCAGTACAGTATCGTAATCTACAACATCCCCTGCATAAACACGTAACATCTGATCAACAACAATGTCCCAACTATACCTATCTAAAATATAGGGTGCAGCTTCGGTCTTATATTTTTTCACAAGTTCAGAATCATTTAAGAGCATCTGCAGTTTTTCCTGCAAATCCATTGCATTTTCTTTTTTAAACCACATCGCTTTCTCATGAACCACTTCAGTATTTTCTGGAATATCACTAATCAAACAACAGTTTCCATAACTCATAGCTTCCAGCAATGCATTTGCCATTCCTTCCAAGTTGCTTGGCAATGCAAAAATATAGGAATTACTATAAAGTTCTTGTATCTCTTGTCCATACACATAGCCTGTAAAAACGATTCGTTTATCGCCGTCAGCCAATTCTAACAGTTGATTATAGTAGTCTTTGTTTGATTCTGAACCACCAGCAATCACAAGCTTTTTATCAGTTTTACAATTTTTGAACGCTTCAATCAAATATTGCAATCCTTTTTCTGGAACAATTCTTCCCAACGAAAGGATGTAGCTATCTTTTTCTAAACCATACTTATCTTTGATAATATCCACATCATGATTTTCCGGTTTATCAATGCCATTAGCAAATAAAACTGAATTTACTCCATATTTTGTATCAATATATTGTTTCATATTTTTAGAGAGAACCAGACACACATCTGCCTTTGTAGCCGCCATTCTTTCTCCAAACTCAAGATATTTTGATGCAAAGCCGCCCCACTTATCTCTTTGGCTATCTATTCCATGTAACGATGCTACTACTCGTAACCCCAAAAGTTTAGCAAGTGGAATCATAGCACATGATCCTGATGCACGGAAACTCACACAATCATACCGACTGAATGCTGCATGGATAGTTGCAAGAAAAGAATAAATCGGAACACAAGCTGCTCCCTTTACTGTTGGAACCGTTACTATTTTAATGCCTTTATATTCTCTCAGTTTCTTTCCATCAAATTCTTTTCCAAAAACATTGTGACCGCCACGGTTATATACTGTGACATCATTTCCTCTTTGCACCATCCGAACCGCATGTTGCTCTACGCCCTTCTCTATTCCACCTTCGTTTGACGGTATACGTTTATGTCCAATTATTGCAATTTTCATTACTCCACCCTCAACTAACAATTAATCTCTCTGGAAAATGTCTCTCGTATAAACCTTTTCCTCCACATCATCAAGACACTTATCGTATCTATTTGCGATAATGGCCTGGCTACGCTTCTTGAACTCGTCCAAGTCATTGACCACAACGCTGCCAAAGAACTTCTCACCATCTTTCAGAGTCGGCTCATAAATGATGACAGTTGCACCTTTGGCCTTAATGCGCTTCATAACACCCTGAATGGAACTCTGACGGAAATTATCACTGTTACTCTTCATCGTCAGGCGGTAAACGCCAACTACAACTTCTTTTTCTTTGCTCTCATCCCAGCTGTCATTTGCTTCATAAGCACCAGCAATTTCAAGCACACGATCCGCAATAAAGTCCTTGCGAGTACGGTTAGATTCCACGATTGCTTCAATCAAATTTTCCGGTACATCGGCATAATTTGCAAGCAGCTGTTTAGTGTCCTTGGGCAGACAGTACCCGCCGTAGCCGAAGCTGGGATTGTTGTAATGAGTACCGATACGCGGATCAAGGCAAACGCCGTTGATAATCTGCTGAGTATTCAGCCCCTTCATCTCTGCATAGGTATCCAATTCATTGAAGTAGCTAACACGCAGAGCCAGATAAGTATTAGCAAACAACTTAACCGCTTCTGCTTCGGTAAAGCCCATGAACAGAGTGTCAATGTCTTCCTTGATTGCACCTTCCTGAAGCAATTCAGCAAAAGTGTGTGCCGCTTTTACAAGACGAGCGTTTTCTACATCCGTACCGACGATGATACGAGAGGGATAAAGGTTATCGTACAGAGCCTTGCTCTCACGCAGGAACTCCGGGCTGAAGATAATATTGTCGCAGTGATATTTTTCACGAACACTTGCAGTGAAGCCAACAGGAATCGTAGACTTGATTACCATGATTGCTTCTGGGTTATACTCAATTACCAGCTTGATAACCGCTTCAACCGCAGAAGTATCAAAGAAATTTTTCTTGCTGTCATAGTTGGTAGGAGCCGCAATCACAACAAAATCAGCATCAGAATATGCTTCCTTTGCATCCAGTGTTGCAGTCAAATCCAATTCTTTTTCTGCCAGATACTTTTCAATGTATTCGTCCTGAATCGGTGACTTTTTATTATTGATAAGTTCCACCTTTTCCGGCACAATATCCACTGCCATAACCTTATGATGCTGGCTCAGTAGCGTAGCAATGGAAAGGCCAACGTATCCCGTGCCAGCCACAGCGATTTTCAAATCCTTAAAATCTCTCATAATTACTTTCTCCTCTCTTTGTGGTTTCTTATTTTGAAAACACACTCTTTACACACTCGTAGCTGTTAATATCGCCAATGTCATACCTCTTGCCCGGCATGACGTAAGCGTGCATCAGGGTCTGCTTGCTCAACCAAGCCGCAAAGCTGCCCGGTGCGTCATAGCCGCAGCCATTATTCAGTGCTTCCTGAATCCTCTTTACATCACAGGCACGGTAACAATAGAACGGCGGCACAGCCAGATTTCCTTTTGGTTCCTTTGGCTTTTCCTCATAGCTCGTAATCAGATCCGAGTTATCAAGCGTGATGATTGCTGTTTTCTGCTGCTTTTTCAGTTCGTTTTCCTCATGGCACATCACACAGGAAGTATTCTTTTCCTTGGCAAAATCAACGAACTTTGAAAGGCTGAAATCCAGCACATTATCGCCAGCCATAATCAGCAATTCATCAGCCAGATTCAGCTTTTCTACCGCCAGTTGAATATCTTTGACTGCTCCCAGACGAGTTTCATTGGTGCTTGTACCATCGTCGATCACAGTAATCTCATAAGGCCGCGTCTTTTGCTTATTACTTTTCCAATCCTCAAAATCCTGTGCGAACTTGTGGTTGGAAATCACCACAAATTCGTCAATGTCGGTGGTGTCCACCAGATCATCCACCAACCAATCAAGGATGGATTTCTCGCCCACTTTCAGAAGCGGTTTCGGGAAATTCTCTGTCAGCGGATAAAGCCGTGTAGCATAGCCCGCTGCCAAAATCAAACATTTCATCTATGTACTCTCCTTACAGTTCCACGCCATCGGCACTCTCACACAAATGGAAACTATACTTTCCATTCAGTGCTGGGAACGCTTTCAGATACTCTGTTGTCACCTTTACTTCAATATCTTCGGCCTTATCTGGGTCAATCAGTGCCATACAGCAGCCCTTGAAGCCCGCGCCAGAGAATCGGCCACCGTAGATACCATCGGTATCGGTCATGATCTCATACAGCTTTTTCAGTTCATCGCAGCCACACTCATAGCTATAAATAGAGGATTTTCCGCTTTCAAAAACAAGCTGACCGTAGCCCTCCAAATCACCTTTACGCCACAGTTCTGCACCCTTTTCGGCACGAGCGAACTCACTGTAATAGTGTTCTGCACGTCTGCGCCACAGTTCGGGCAGACGTTCTTTATAGGCTTCAAAGACCTCAAACGGCACATCACGGAGCCGGGTGTTTGCAAAGGTATCGTAGTCCATCCCTGCATAGCCCATCAGTGCATAGGCCGCTGCCTTGCACTCATCTTGCCGCAGATTGTACTTAGAGTTTTTCAAAGAACGCTCCAAGCCAGAGAAGAAGATTGCTACCTTATATGGCTTCATTTTCTCACTGGTGGGGATCAGTTCATAACTATCGTCTTTCGTGTCAAGGTATAGCAAGTGATTTTTCTTAGAAAGTACCTCGCAACTCTGGTCGAGTTTTCCGCAGGAGACACCAACATACTGGTTTTCTGCGGCCTTCGCCGTGAGAATCATCTCCATCGGCTCCAGATGGATGCCGTTCACTTTACACAATGCAGACAAAAAGCAAATAATGACCGAAGCCGACGAGGACAAACCGCCAATCGGCAGACTACCCTCGATGATGCCCGACAGACCAACTTTCAGGCGGTACTTTTCTCCCAACATCTTTGCAGCACCACGCAGATGATCAGCCCAATCACCCTGCTTTTCATCCGGCACTGCACTCACAAAGAACTGGGCGCGTTTCGGGAAGTTCAAAGACTGCAATTCCACAACACCATTCTGTTTCGGGTGATAGGCCATGTGGATTCCCTTGTCGATTGCCAAACCATTGATTTTTCCGTACTGATGGTCGATATGCGCACCCAGCGGACTGATGCGGTACGGGCAGAACGCCACATCAAACGGTTCCTGATGATATAATTCCTTGTAAACCTCAACACACTTCATCGGTTTATTTTCCTATTCTTCATTATTTGTAGAACTTTGCGTACCACTCAGCGAACTTCCGCAACCCCTCGCGCAAACTGGTAGAGGGCTTATATCCGAAGTCACGCTCCAGCGCACTGGTATCTGCATAGGTCACAGGTACATCACCAGGCTGCATCGGAACCAATTTTTTGTGTGCTTCAAAATCATAATCTTCCGGCAGAACACCAGCACGAATCAGTTCTTCCTGCAAAATCTGTACAAAGTCCAGCAGATTTTCCGGGTTCTGGTTGCCGATGTTATAAACTGCATACGGAGGAACGGGCAGACCATCTTCACCATTTTTACGTTCCGGCGCACCCTGCATCACACGGACAACGCCCTCGACAATATCATCCACATAAGTAAAGTCACGCTTGCAGTTACCGTAGTTGAAAATCTGAATCGTTTCGCCTTTCAGCAGCTTGTTGGTAAAGCCGAAGTACGCCATATCCGGGCGACCAGCAGGGCCGTATACTGTGAAGAAGCGCAGACCCGTGGAAGGAATGTTGTACAGTTTAGAATAGGCATGTGCCATCAGTTCATTGGACTTCTTGGTCGCTGCATACAGCGATACCGGGTTATCCACCTTGTCATCCGTACTGTACGGCACTTTTTTATTGCTGCCGTATACGGAAGAACTCGACGCATAAACCAAATGTTCCACCGGAGTATGCCCTTCATCGTAAGAATGGCGGCAGGCTTCCAGAATGTTATAGAAGCCAATCAAGTTTGCTTCCACATAGGCATCAGGGTTCGTAATGGAATAGCGGACACCCGCCTGCGCACCGAGGTTCACTACGATTTCCGGCTTATACTGCTCAAAGATAGATTCGATCACAGCCTTGTCTGCCAGATTACCTTTTACGAAGCTGAAATTGTCAAACTGCTCCAATTCGTTCAAACGTGCTTCCTTCAGGCGCACATCATAATAGTGGTTCATGTTGTCCAGACCCACAACCTTGACACCCTCCACCGTGGAGAGCAGTCTCTTTGCAAGGTTAGAACCGATAAAACCAGCTACACCCGTGATAAAAACACTCTTGTTTCTCAGATTGATTTTCGTTTTATTTCCGTCATTCATGTACATTCTGCACTCCTCACTTTTTCTATATAAACAGCAACAAACCCACGGCGGATCGCACAAAGGCAATCCACCGTAGGCTTGAACTCTCCTGCAATCTTTATTTGCTGCTCCTTTTTGTGGGTCAAAACAGAGCTTCCAAAAGCCTCCTACATATAACCCCCAGGATTTCCCGCTTCTTGCAGTCTTTTCAACAAATAAACTTTTGAAGGACAACTCAAGCCGTCAAAACCCTTTAGTTATCGTAGTTTTTCTTGGTTGACCCTATTATATCTCTAGCCCCAGTTCCAGCAACCGCAATTTTCAAATCCTTAAATTCTCTCATAATCGTCCTTCTCCTCCCAATCCATGTATCTCCACGCCAAATGTAAATATTACATATAAAACTTCGTATACCATTCAGCGAATTTTCGAAGTCCGGTTCTCAGATCAGTACTGGGTTTAAACCCGAAGTCGCGCTCCAATGCTGATGTATCCGCATAGGTTACCGGGACATCACCAGGCTGCATCGGCACAAGTTCTTTGTGAGCGTCAAAATCGTAATTTTCCGGCAAGACACCTGCCCGTATCAACTCTTCGCTCAATATCTGCACGAAATCCAGTAGATTTTCCGGATGATTATTACCAATGTTATAAAGAGCATAAGGTGGTATTGGTAGGCCATCTTCTCCAGTAGCTCTGTCCGGAGCCTTAGTCATTACCTTTTCGACGCCGGTAACAATATCATCAATATATGTAAAATCACGTTTGCAATTTCCGTAATTGAATATCTGGATTGTCTTGCCAGCCCTTAACTTATCAGTGAAACCAAAATAGGCCATATCTGGACGGCCGGCAGGGCCATATACTGTGAAGAACCTCAATCCAGTTGATGGAATGTTGTATAACTTGGCATAAGCATGGGCCATCAGTTCGTTTGATTTTTTTGTAGCAGCATAAAGGGAGACTGGATTGTCCACTTTGTCATCAGTGCTGTACGGCACTTTTTTATTAGAGCCATAAACAGATGAACTGGATGCATATACCAAGTGTTCTACAGGAGTATGACCAGCGTCATACGAATGTCTGCAAGCTTCTAAAATGTTATAAAATCCAATCAAGTTGGATTCGATATACGCGTCTGGATTAATGATGGAATAGCGCACACCTGCCTGAGCTGCAAGATTTACAACAACCTGTGGTCTGTACTGTTCAAATACTTTATTTACAAGTTCCTTATCCGCGATACTGCCTTTGATAAAAGTAAACGACGGATACGCAGACAATTCAGAAAGTCTTGCTTCCTTTAGCCTCACATCATAATAGTCATTCATGTTATCGATGCCAATCACCGTTACATCCGTCACATCATCATACAGACGCTTTACAAGATTAGAACCAATAAATCCTGCAACTCCTGTCACAAATATAACTTTCTTATGTAAATTAACATAACTCATGTCTGCATTTCTCCTCATTTCAGTCATAGAGACTTATTTGTTTTTTATTGCGCGATAGCCCCAATCGTATATTCCTTCTTCATAATTCTCCCCTCCAAAATTAGACATCTATTATATTTGAACTTTTCTCAAATCAGAGAAAAGGCAAATCGAAAATTCATTTGTTTTCATAAGCCGTCTAAAACTATGAATAGTACACTTACCTCCACTGCTCATGAAACCCAGTCTATGTAAAGAAGGATTTCATCAACACTAAAGGCAAGCACGAAAATTAGCCCGTCGAGGACTCCCTCTTGAGAATCCTTCGGCAGGCTTGACCGACCTCCTCCTTATTCAATTTCTGTCCTTACATTTTGGGTAAATGATGGTAGAACAGCACCTGAAAACCTGTTTCAAGGTTTGGCTGCCCACCGATCATCACTCCGAACAGAAATTGAGATCAATCAGTCAAGCCGCCAAAACCCTTGATTTATCAGGCTTTTTTCCGGTTGTCTCTATTATTTCACAAGCCCCATGGATGGACACTGCTACGCGTTTACCGAATAACTTCGGTATCCAACACATAGCCGCAGGGCCTTCTGCATGGATATGTACAACATCGTAGGGGCCAAAGGCAGACGCTAACGCGGCGAAAAAACTGGACGATACGGCTGCAAGTCCTTTCCCATTTATCGTCGGAACTGTTTTGAGTTTTACTCCCTCGTATTCGTGTAATTTTTCGCCGTCAAATTCTTTCCCGCTCACATGATGGCCACCACGGTTATAGCAGGTCACCTGATGGCCCAGCTTCACCATTCGAGTGCTGAGTTCTTCGACAACGACCTCGATGCCACCCTCCCGGCTCCACCTTTTCTGACCGAACATTGCAATTCTCAGCTTTTTTGTATTCTCTGCCATCCTCACTTCGCTCCCCACTAAGTTACTTTCTCTTATCGTCTTATTCAAATATCTTCTTTTACCTTCACTGCTCATAAAACTGGGTCAATGTAAAAGGAATTTCATCAGCACTAAAGGCAAACACGACAAATAGCCCGTCGCGGACTCCCTCCTGGGAGTCCCTCGGCAGGCTCAACTGACCTCCTTCTTATTCAATTTCTGTCCTTACATTTTGGGTAAATGATGATGGAACAGCACCGTTAAACCTCTATCAAGGTCTGGCTGACCGCTGCTCATCAATCAGAACAGAAATTGAGATCAATCAGTCAAGCCGCCAAAACCCTTGATTTATCAGGCTTTTTTCCGGTTGTCTCTATTATTTCACAAGCCCCGTGTATTGTCACTACAACCCGTTTTCCGAATAGCTTTGGAATCCAGCACATGGCTGCCGGGCCTTCCGCATGGATATGTACGACATCGTATCGGCCAAAGGCAGACGCTAACGCGGCGAAGAAACTGGACGATACGGCTGCAAGCCCTTTCCCATTTATCGTTGGGACCGTTTTGAGCTTTGCTCCTTCGTATTCGTGTAATTTTGCGCCGTCAAATTCTTTCCCACTCACATGATGACCGCCCCGGTTATAACAGGTCACCTGATGGCCTAACTTCACCATTCGAGTGCTGAGTTCTTCGACCACAACCTCTATGCCACCTTCCCTGCCAAATCTCTTATGGCCGAACATGCATAGCGACAATCCTCCCGCATGATTTGCCATCCTTGCCTCACTCCCCTACCAGGTTTTTTCTCCCACAATTTCTTTCCAAATGAGTTTTATCTTTACTGCTCGAAACCCGGTCTATGCGAATACGGATTTCATCAGCACTAAAGACAAGCACGACAACAAGCCCATACCTGACACTCGCGTGCCCGGCACAGGCTTGCTCCAAACCTCCTATTCAAATTTTCATGCTCCTATGATTGGGTCAAATAGAGCAGCCAAGAAGCCATTCTTGCTTCAGCTTTTGGCGTCTCCTGATCCCTCGCTGCATGAATTATTCGAATTGAGATTCGGGTCAAGCCGCTAAAAGCCTTGATTTTACGTGCTTTTTCTTGGTTGTCCCTATTATATCTCCATCACCAAACATACAGATTTTCAGTTTTGCATTTGCCGCAAGGTTCTGCTTCGACATGGACATACTTCCTTAGACCACCCAAAACTCTATTTGATTACATACTTTTTAAGGCACTTGGTTTCTCACTGCAGATACACCGCTTACAGATCTGCAAAGAGCTCCTCCCGATACACACCCTTATCCAGCATTCTCCGGAAGCTCTCCTTCACGGCCGGCACGTCCTCCTTATAGGTCATGCCATACCAGGTGTCGTCGGTGCGCAGCACCTTGACGGTCAGCTTCCCTTCCTGAAGCAGATGCCCCACAAAGGTAGGGATCAGGTACTCCGCTTTCAGCGGATTCTGCAGGACTTCTTTCTGGAAGAACTCTACAAATCCTTCTTCCAGCACATCCAGAAAAGCCGGCGTCAATCCCCACATATTCATGGACACCAGGGATTCCAGATCCAGAACCGTGCCATCGGCTTCAGCTCCGCCGGCGGTCTTGACAATGTTTTTTGTCTCCACCACCTTGGTCAGGTTGGATTGTGCGTCCATCTCGCAGATGCCGCGGGTGACGCTGCCGTTGTCCGACAGGGTATTTTTGAGCACAAAACCCGCCATGCAGGCTTCTCCCCCGTCTGCCAGGTAGTCATGGACTTTGCGGAAGCCGTCTTTGCCGTAATAATCATCGGCGTTGATGATGACAAAGGGGGTGTGGATCAGATCTTTGGCCGCCAGTACTGCTTGGCCGGTACCCCAGGGCTTGGTACGGCCTTCGGGAAGCTGGCCGGGGATGTCATGCAGGTCCTGGAAAACGTAGTCCACCGTAACCCCATGGGCGGCACAGACAGCAGCCATGCGGTCCCCGATGGCTTCCCGGAACGCAGCCTCGATGTCTTTACGAATTACAAAAATGATATGGTTGAAGCCAGCCTCCATGGCGTCATGGATGGAATAATCCATGATGATGCGGCCGCTGGCGTCCACCGGTTCCAGCTGCTTGATGCCGCCGCCAAAGCGGGAGCCAATGCCCGCGGCCATGATGAGCAAAGTTGTGTCCATGTTTTTTCCTTTCTCGTTCCTCTTGACTGTTACGCCCCGTACATCCTGAGTACAGCCCAGATGGTCTGGAAGATCAGCTTCCAGTCCAGCCAGAAATTCCGGTCCTGTATGTATTTGAGGTCCAGTTCCATCCATTCATCGAAGGTCAGCTCGTTGCGGTTGGGCTGGATCTGCCAGTAGCAGGTCAGACCCGGCGTCACATACAGCCGCTGCCGTTCGTAGTCGGTGTACTGTGCCACCTCCCGGGGCAGAGCCGGCCGCGGACCCACGATGCTCATATCTCCCTTCAATATGTTGATGAGCTGCGGCAGCTCATCAATGCTTGTCCTGCGGATAAAGTGCCCCACCCGGGTGATCCGCGGGTCGTTTTTCATCTTAAAGACCGGGCCGTCCATCTCGTTCTGGTCCAGCACTTCCTGCAATTTGGCCTCTGCGTTGGGCACCATGGAGCGGAATTTGTAAAACTTGAAGATCTTCCCGTCTCTCCCCACCCGATCCTGGGAGAAGATGGGACTTGCGCCGGGACTGTCGATCCAGATCACCAGCGCCACAATGGCCATGGGAATGGCCAGCACGATCAGGGCCAGTAGCGAAAAGAAAATGTCCTGCGCGCGGCGGCCCATCCAGTAATATTTCTTGTCTCTTAAAATCGCATCGCGGTCAAACCAGTAAGTCTGTACTTTGACCGGTTCCGCCTGTTCCGCCGGCGCAAAGCTGACAGCAGCCGCACCTTGCTGCATTTCAGCTTCTGCCTGCGTTTCCATCTCGAACGATCGCACCAATCTTCCTCCTCTTAGAAGTCCCTCACATTTTCCCAAAACAGAAAAAGGCTGCTTCCTTGTTCAGAAAGCAGCCCTTTCCAGTGGATCACTTCTCTTTATGCTCTCGCCAGCGTCCTTTTTGTGGAACGGCTGCTTTTCCCTCCACAGAATGACAGCTGGCAAATGATGTTTTCCTTACTGCGCCACAGCCACGCTCCGGACGTACAGGATGATGGTGGTGGAATAGGGCACCGTGAAGGTAGCAGAACGGCTGCCGAAGGAAACACTCAGGTAATGCCACAGACCATCAGCTCCCAGGTACATTACAAAGCCCTGGGTGTCAGCGGTAACGCCAGCCAGATTGCTCAGGGTAACAGTGGTAGGGCCCTCGCTGGAAACCGCCACGCTGCCGATCTCACGGGCGCTGTACTCGTTCACACTGGTAGCGCCCAGTTCAGCCTGCACCGTTTCAGCCAGGCCGTCGCCCAGCAGATCCAGCTCTTCCTCGGTGCTGGTGGCGCCCTGAATGGTCTCATAGACCTGGGTCGCCTGGCTCTCCTCGCCGGTCTGGGCCTGGGTGGTATAAGTCACATCGCCGCCTTCGGCCTCAGCGCCGCCGTAAGGGCTTGCAACGGCTGCCCATGCGGGCACGGTCAGGGATGCGGCCAGGGCCGCGGCTGCAACGACAGAAAGAACTTTCTTTTTCATGCCTAAATCCTCCATTATTTTTTAGATTGACTATGGTTCCCATAGTTTTTATAGTAATAACCGGACTTGTAGTATCTGTGGTAATACAAGTTCGACTTACTATCCACGTTTGCACGGTTGAGCACAACGCCCAGCAGCGGCGTATCCGTGCGTTTTAGCTGCTGCACCGAATTGAGCACCATCTTGCGGGGCGTCTCGCCGCCATGCACTACCAGCACGCTCCCGTCGCAGTGGCGGGCAATGTTCAGCGCGTCGGCCACGCTGCCCAGCGGCGGCGTATCCACCAGAACATAGGCGAAGTGCTCCGCGCAGTATTCCAGCATCTTGGCAAAATGCGGGCTTTCCAGCAGAATGGTGGGGTTCGCGATGGCCGACGTCACCGGGATCATGTAGCCGTTGGGCACGTTGGTCTTATAGATTACGTCCTCGATCTCGGCCTGGCCCGCCAGATAGTGGGGTACCCCCACCAACTTCTCGTTCCGCAGAATGCGGACCCCGTACTTGCGGCGCATCTCGGAGTTGCGCAGGTCGCAGTCGATCAGGATGGCCGGCGTACCCACCTCCGCGATCATCTTCCACAGCTGCATGGTCACAAAGCTCTTGCCTTCATTGGGCACGCTGCTGGTCACCATGATGGTCTTGATCTGGTCGCCGCAGAACCCCAGATTGATCCGCAGCTGGTTGAGCGCCTCGGTCACATCGAAGGGAAGGTCCGGGATCTTATTGAGTTCAAGTTCTTTCATTTTTTCCCTTTCCTCCCAAACAGTTTTTTCTGCTTCTTGCCGTTGAATTCCCCGAGGTCTGCCTCCGGGATGACAGCCAGCGGCTGGACGCCCAGGTACTTGACCACATCGTCCGGGGTCACAAAGGTATCGTTCATTAAGTAGCGCACTACCAGCACGCCGCAGGCCAGACAGGCCCCCAGCAGGCCGCCCAGCATCACGTTCTTGGCCGTGCTGGGGCTGGACTTCTGGGTAGGCGGAATGGCTTCCTCCACCAGGTTGGGCTCTTCCGTCTCCATGATCTGGGGCAGGTAGATGCAGGCCTGGTCGATCAGCTCGTTGGCGATGTCTGCCGATTCCTGCGGGTCGGGGCTGGTCACCGTGACCTTCAGGATGCGGGTGTCCTCGGTGTTGGTGATGGTGATCATCCGGCTGAGGGCGGCCGTGCTCATGGGCTCGCCTTCCCCGTTGGTCAGCTCCAGATTTTCGATCACGTCCTCCAGCAGCGGGCGGCTCAGGATCAGTTCCTGGTAGTCCGCAGTCAGCTGCGCGCCGATCTGCAGGTCGGTCAGGTTGACCACCGAGTTGTTGGACGCCGACACGATGTAAATGCTGGAAGTCGCCTGGTACAGCGGGGTCACCAGCAGTTTGGTGTACCCCAACGCCAGGCCCGCGCCCAGGATCAGGCACAGGATGATCTGCCAGGCGTGGCCCCACAACAGGTAGAACAGCTCCACCAGGTCGATCTCATCCTCGGCGCCCGGGCGCTGGACGATCTGTCCGGCCGGCGATTCATTGAGGGCTTTTTGTTCCATACCTTGATTCTCTCCTATTGTTCTATTTCTTGGTAAAACAGCTCCAGAATGGTCTGCTGCAAACTGTCCTGGTCCAGGTGGTAGGCCCAGTGTTCTCCTTCCACCACGTTTTCGCCGTCGATGGTGCGCAGCGGCAGCTCGGTATATTCCTGCAGCCGCTGTGCGATCTCCACCGCCGTCCCGCTGCCGATGTTGGTGACCATATCGTCCGACAGTTCCTGGTAGGCCGAGGCCACGAATTCGCCTTCCTGCTGGCGCAGTTTTTCTTCCAGCGCCGCCAGATATTGCCGCTGCCGGGCCATGCGGGCCAGGTTGGTCTCGTCGTCGATGTTGTACCGGCTGCGGACATAGGTCAGCGCCTTGTCCCCGTACAGGGTGACTGTCTCCCCTTCCACAAGGGTAGGGTCGATGGCCGAAAAGTCAGAGGTGACGGTCAGGGTCACGCCGCCCACCATGTCGGTGATGATCCCCACCGCGTCCATGTTGACGGCCGCATACCCGTCGATGGCCTGGCCGTCCAGCAGGGTCGAGACGGTCAGCACCGTGTTTTCACAGCTCTGTTCCCGGCCGTCGCCGTAGTAGTAGGCCAGGGCCAGCTGTTCGTCCTCGTAGGCTATGATGTCTCCCTGGACCCCCCGCACCGGCACCTGCACGATGCTGTCCCGGTTGAGCTGCAGCATCTGCCAGGTCCGGTTGGCATTGTCCAGCACCACTACCATCTGAACGTCGGCCTGGCCGCCGCCCGCGTAGCTGTTCACTCCCAGCCCTTCGCCGGAGGTGTCCACGCCCATCAGCAGATAGGTCTCCAGATCCGGGCGCTGCCGGTAGGTCCTGCCGTTGTAAGTGATCTCCTTCAGCTCGGCTTCGGCCCGGTGGTCGTTGGTGGCATAGCTTGCGGCGGAGGCTGCGTTTTCTTCCTCGTCCATTCGCTGCAGCAGGTACGCCCCGCCGCCCAGAGCGGCCAGAGCCGCCGCCAGAGCGCCGGCGGCCTTGAGCAGGTCCCGCCGGCCGATCCGCCTGCGTCCGTACCGGCTCATTTGACCTCCGCAGCAGGAGTTGTGATCCACTCCCCGTACCGGTCAATTTTTTTCAAAAATGCCTCTCCCAGTTTTTGCATGACGACTTTTCTTCCTTCTTTGAGATTCGGCGGACGGGACGTCAGGTTGTGGCAGTCGCTGCCCAGCAGCGGCCAATGGGCCAGCTGCAGCAGGTCCAGCGCCAGACGCCGGGTACCCCAACGAAGCAAACTGCCCGCGTTGACCTGCAGCCCGATGGGCAATTCTGCCAGTTTTTCCAGTTTGTGCCTGTTGGATTTGCTGAAGCAGAACCGCTCAGGGTGTACCAGTACAACCTGATACCCGCAGTCCAGCACCAGTGCTTCCACCGCTTCGGTCTGCAGGCTGGTCCAGTCAGCAAAGGGCATTTCCAGCATGAGGGTGCGGGTACCCTGGATGCACAGAGGCGTCAAGTCCTGTTCCTCCATGTGAGGGAAATAGGCTACCTCCGCCGCCGGCAGCACCCGGGGCAGTTCCGCCGTCAGGACGGAGGACAGCCGCTCCAGAGCTTCTGCCCGCCGCTCGCAAAACGTGTCGATCCCTTCGCGGTGAGCATAGTAGTGGGAGGTGGCGCAGACTACATCCACGCCCTGTTCCGCTTCCCGGCGAAGCATGGCAAGCGACATCTCCACCGAATCGCTGCCGTCGTCGAACTGCGGCAGCACATGACTGTGCAGGTCGACCAGCATCCTATCCTGCATGGAGTTGGTCCGTCCTTTCCGTCTGGCCCAAAAGCCGCTCCAGCTTTTGGCGCTGATCCGGCGTCAGCTTTTCGGGCGCGTCCCGCAGGCGTTGCCGCTGGGAACAAAACCACCGGTTGAGCCAACAGCCGTCCGCTGTCTTATAGGACGCCGGCACGATCAAGGTGCCGTGTTCTTTCTGGTAAGCCAGCAGGTCCTCGTAATGCTTCTGCCAGGAGTCCTTTTCCCGCCAGTCCATCCCGATAGCGTCCAGCAGACGCTTTCGTTCCGGGCTGAGAGTCTTGCGGTTGACTTTATCCTTGTCGGAAAATCGCCCCTTGTACGTCATTCGCTGACGCACCACCCACTGCCCCAGCCGGAACCCTTCTGGCGTCACATAGTCATAAGGCACGTTTAAATTGCCGTGCTGCGCAAAATAGCGTTTGGCCGCCGCATAGGCTTCCTGCCATTGCCGTTCGTTACGGCCGCCCCACTCCATGCCAATGGCTTCCAACCGCTGGATTTTGTCAGATGAAAGTTCCCCTTTCAAATACGCCTCACGCTGATTTTTCAGCCACGGCCCCAGCCGGACGCCGCTTTCGGTCACATACTTTTTAGGAAAGGCAAGATCGCCGTGCTTTTCAAAGTAAGCGGTTGCCTCGGCATAAAAGCGCTCCCACTTGGCATCCACCGCGTTCCAGACGATCCCCAGCGCTTCCAGTGCGGCGGTTTGGTCCGCATTTAGGGCGCCGTCCCGCTGGCGGGCCTTGGTGTTTTTCAGCCAGTTGCCCAGGGCAAAGCCCGTTTTATCTTTGTACCCAACAGGAACATTCAAATCACCGTGGGTCAGCCGGTAGCATTTCGCCGCCTTCAATCCTTTAGCCCAGGCCGTTTCGGAGCGCGTCTCCCAGACCATGCCGATGCTCTCCAGACGTTCGATCTGCTGCGGTGTCAGGCTGCCGTACTTTTCCCGGCCGCTGCGGATGCTTCGCTGGGTCTGCACCCACTCGCCGAGGCTCAAACCTCCCGGCGTCTTATACCGCAGCGGCACATTCAGGCTGCCGTATTCTGCATAGTAGGTACTTGCCGCGGCAAAATAGTGGTCCCAGGTGGAGGACAAGCTGTTTTCTAGCTGCTCAAAGAGGACGCGGCAATCTTTCACCTGTTCAATGACTTCAAAACGCTCGGTGACGACATTGCCGCCTTCCCCATTGGCATACAGACGCTGGACAGCGGCGGACATCTCGCTTTGCAGTCCTGCAATGCTGCACAGGCCCTCGAAGTTGTTCACCACATCCAAAATCAGCGGCGCTGCTGTGGTGCCTGCCGTCAGGGCCCTGCCGATCTGCTGCTTATAAATGATGGGCGACACCGTAGGCCGGAACAGGATGACCCCCGAGATCCCTTTTACATGAACGCCTTCGTTCAGCATATCGATGCAGAACAGCAGTTTGAGACTGCTGCCGCCATCGTCTGCCTTGAAGGCCGCAAATTCTTTGCTGGCCTTCGGGTCGCTGGCGCAGGTCTTATAAACATTGATGTTTCGATTGACTCCCGTAAACCACTCCGGCACATGGGACAGCATTTCGTCCATATGTTCCTTGCCGGAGCAGAACACAATGTACTTTCCCGCCTTTTCTGTGATATGCTTTGCAAAGACCCTGTCGAGGCCGTCGGCCTGCTCCAATGCCCGGCGCAGGGCATCGAGGTATTTTTGGTTTGCATCCTGCACCCCGGGGCTGCGCATACTGTCCACACGGGCCTGGTACTTTGCCAATTCGTTTTGATACCGGAACACGGTGGTGACATACTTCGGGGCAGGCAAAATACCCCGAACGATGGCTTCGCCCAGGGTCATTTCGGACGCAACGCAGCCGTCAAACAGTTCTTCGGCCATGTCCCGGTTATTGTCGAGGTAGCGGACACTGGTAGCCGTCAGCCCCAGCAGTTTGGCGTTGGGGCAGAGTTCCAGAAGTTTCTGCACCTTTTCTCCCCAGCGCTCCGCGCCTGCCCGGTGAAATTCGTCCATAATTTCGTCCATAATAATGTAAGCGGGGTGCAGGGCGGCGATCTCCGCCAGCTGCTCCGGCGTGCACCACATCAGCTTGGCATAGGTGAAGAAATGGATCTTCGCTAGCGGAAAATCCGGGTCCTGCTTCTGCAGGCCCTCGATCTGTGTTTTAAAGATATACTCACTGGGAGACAGCCACAGGAAAGCCGCATCGGGGTGGTCCTCGATCAGCTTGAAGGCTATGTAGCTCTTGCCGGTGCCGGTGGGATGGACGACGGCAGCCTTGCCGTACTGCGCCAGCATAGCCATGGCAGCCTGATAAGCCTTTGCGTTATGTTCAAATAGAGCCAGCGCCATCTCCTCTCCCCCTTTCGCACCCAAGGGGTAACCTCCATCTGGAAAATGGAGGATACCTTTTTGTCAGCTGTTATCCTTAATGTATA